>Ga0073932_1002993_pt1 | contig 24141 bp, 28 predicted proteins | sample DewCreD2012metaG_FD_76967 | JGI IMG/M metagenome (GOLD analysis project Ga0073932, IMG submission 76967) | Hot spring sediment bacterial and archeal communities from British Columbia, Canada, to study Microbial Dark Matter (Phase II) - Dewar... ...
CGACGAACAGATCGGCGAACTCAAGAAGACCATCACGAACGGCAACGGCCTCGTGCAACAGGTCGCGTCGCTGCAACTGAACATGGTCGACCGGCAGCGGTTCGACCACATCATGTTCAGCGACCCGAACGCCGTCATGACGCAGCTTGCAGGCCTTCACGACCGGATGACGCGGGTCGAGACAACGTGCGCCGAACGGCACACGCCGCGTCGGCGCGGACCCGCGATGAAGAAGTCCTGATGGCCGCACCACAGGCCCGGTTGGGCGACTCGAGTTCCCACGGCGGGACGATTGTGTCCGCCGCACAACGCACGCTCGTCGACGGTATTCCCGCCGCGCGCATGGGTGACCTGCACAGTTGCCCTATTCCGTTCCACGGAGTGACGCAGATAGTGCAGGGCGCGAGCAAGACACTGATTGAAGGCCAGCCCGCTGCGCGCATGGGCGACGCGGTCGGGTGTGGCGCGGTCATCGTGACCGGCAGCGACAAGACGATGGTGGAGTGAACGATGGTAGCGGACATTCGATACTGGGACGTGTTTCCGAAGAGTATTCGCGGGTTTCGCACACCCAACGGCGGCCAGGACATGACAGTGCAATTGGTCCTGTGCGGCGACCCGCAGGGTGTCGTTTTCGAGAGCGACGATGTCTCTATCGCCACGGCAACCGGTGCTGGCGTCGTGACGCTGGGCATGAAAGTCGGCTGTACGACCATCCGCGTGTTCGAGCCTGCCTGTCCGGAGAACACCCGCAAGGTCGAGGTGCAGGTAATCCCCTGTCCCGGCACGGAGATTCACACCATCGGCCTCGCGAACGCGCCCGGTGAAGACACGGGCCGGTACGCCCTCGAAGGCCATGTCCATGAGAACAATCTCAAACCCGGCAGCGCCATCCAGCCGGTCGGCCTGGCCAACTCGCCGGGAACGCAGGATGCGTTGTTCGCGCGCGTCGACCATATCCATAAGGGATTGACCCAGTTCGGCGCCAGCATTCAATCCGTCGGCGTCGCCAACAGCCCCGGCACACTGGACCAGGCCGCCCGCGCCGATCACATTCACAAAGCTCCGCAACCCGGCAGCAACATCCAATCCACGGCGCTCGCCAATTCTCCCGGCGCCAGCGACGACCGTTTCGCCCGCGAGGATCATGTGCATAAGGGTACGCAAGCCGGGACCAACATCCAGACCGTGGGCGCGAGCAATGCGGCCGGAACTTCGGAGAAGTTCGCGCGCGAAGACCATGTCCACAAGACCGTCTGGCTGGAGTACCACGGGACATGAGCGACAACCCTTTCATGAACCAGCCCATCTATGGCCGCGATGTGTCCTCGATCATGCGGGACATCAACAAGATCGAGGCGAAGATGGTCAACGACGGCGGCGACATAGACATCGTGATTGCCATCGACTGCACCGGTTCCATGAGCGGAACCATCGCTAACGTCAAAGCGAACGCGCAACGAATCGTGCAGATCATTCGTGAACGTGCGGCGACGACGTGGTTCGGCGCCATCAAGTTCCGAGACTACGGAGACGAATTCATAACCACCATTCTTATGCACCCCGGAGAAAGCATCTCCGCGTTCCAGGCGGCAGTGAACACCATGCAATCAGGCGGCGGCGGCGACTGGGCGGAGGCGTACATCGAGGTCGTTTTCCAAGCGGCGCAGGATGTCACATGGCGGCAGAGCGCCCGGAGTCTGCTCATCATCCTGGGCGATGCGCCGCCGCACGACCCGGTGTACGGCACAGGTACGTCCGGTTCGGGACGCACTTGGGCGCAGGCCGCACAGGCCGCCAATAGTGCCGAGGTGATCGTCTCGATGATCGCCGTCGGGCAAGGCGTCGGCAACGCGACGGTCCGGCAGAGCTATCAGTACATGACCGCCGCCACGAACGGCATCTACATGGAGTCTTCGGACCCCAACCAGGTGGCGGACGCCATCATCACGCTTTTCAACATCATCGCGGTATCGCAGACGGGGTTCTTCGGATACGCGCTTACGTCCAAGGCCTCGCTGGGAACGCCGGACGGCGGCATCCACGTCCCGGCGGACAACGCCCTTTGCTCGGCGGGCGCGGCGCTGGTTCCGAATCACATTCTGGACATGCGCGCGGCGGTGGAGCGGATTGTCTCGTATCACTATTGGAAGAATCCGGCGACGCACCAACCATACAACTGGACCGCCAGCAGCCCGGACAACCTGTATTTCGTTGCCATGGGCAATCGCACACGCTATGGGGCCACCGGCGGCGCGCGGTACACGTGGACGCGCACATTGGCGCAAATGCCGGGGACGGCCCCCTACGATATGGATATCGGCGAAGTGTACGAGTGCGTCCGTGTGCTCAAAATCGCGGCGGGAGTCTGACCATGCCTGATTCCAATCCTCTGTGCGGACTGCTGCACTGCCAGCATCCCCTCGACCCGAACCAGACCGACGTGCAGTTCGTGAGTCCATCGGACTCCCATTACGAACTGATGGAGATCGCCCGGCAACTCGAGGGCATCCGGCTCATCCTCGAAGCGATGTTCAACGCGTCTCAGCAGTTACAGCTTCAGGCGCAAGCATATCTCCTGAATCAGACGACGCATGCGGAGAGTTTCATCGGGAGGTTGGATGTGCCGGACTATTACCCGTTCATTACCTTGCCGCCGGGAACGACCGTCACGAACCTGCCCGATGGCGGCAGACAATTCATCCTGCCGGGCGACGTGATCATCCTGGTGCGCACTGACCATACCGTGGTGGTCATCCACGACGGGCGCGCGATCAACGTGGACATTTCGTTGGGTGGGAACGTGCTTCTTCCGAACGGCCAGACTTATCAGGTACATCCGGATTACCTCGTGGTAACGCAGACTACCGCAGGCATAGAGGGATTGCCGCCGGACATCCAGCCGGTATGCATCGGACGCGGGCGGTACAGGACCGAGTTCTCCGACGGCGTCGTACTGACGGTCTGGCATGCACTGCCCGCGGACGATGTGCATCTCGTACAGGAATGCATGCTCCACGCATCGAGTCCGACCGGCGGGATTCTGGTCGTCTCCCGGAAAGGCGTCCAGGGCATCGGCATCGAGGTGCAGGTGCGGTTACTGGCGGATGGCGCGCTGGGATTCCGAGTGTTGCCGGACGGCAATACGGACACGGTCCAATACCTTCATGCGGGGACGGCCCGTCCCATGCAGGGTTTCGTCGAACTGGCTCTCTCCAACGGGACCACGATCACGTACCGTTGCGGACGCAGTCCCGACGACATGGGAGGCGGAGACGACGACGGGAATGGTTCAGGCAGCGGTAATGGCGTTGACGCAAGTACACCTGTCACCTTCCAGTGCGAGGAGCGTGGCCAATGCAGCCTCTAACCTTCTTGGGGCGGGGTATACGCTTCCCGTTCCGGTTCTCCGAGCGGACCGGTGGCGCAGAAGAGTCCTCTGACCTCGACCGTATCCGCGAAAGCATCCTCCAGATACTCGAGACGCGTCCCGGCGAACGGCTCATGCGGCCGGAATTCGGGTCGAGGGTAAAGGACCTCGTCTTCGAGCAGAACGACGCCGTGCTCAAGGGACTGCTGCGCTTCCATATCACCGATGCCATCAAGCGATGGGAAAAACGCGTCACGGTGACCAACGTCTCCTTCGACGACTCGCCGGAGACGACCGACGCCAACCGGTTGCTGGTGCGCATCGCCTACCGCGTTATCCAGAGCCAGGTCGAGGGAAACATGGTCTTCCCGTTCTACCGGGAAGGCCGCTGATACCGCTCGCTCACAAGTCCGACTCACGCCACGCCACCCTTCTGTCTTTTCCGGTAGATAACCCATGAGGGCCGGACATTCCGGCCGCAAGGAGCACGAGGTTACCGCATGGGCCGGACTTCTTTGCCATACACCGCCAAGGACTACGAGTCGCTTCGCCGCGAACTCGTGGCGCGCATTCCGCAACTGACGGACCGGTGGACGGACTTCAATCCGACCGACCCCGGCATGGTGCTCCTGGAACTCTTCTGCGGCGTCGCGGACATGCTCTTCTATTACCTCGACGCTCAGACCGCCGAGGCGTTCCTGCCCACGGCCCGCCAGCGTCAGAACCTAGTCAACCTGTGCAAGCTCATCGGTTACCGTTTGGACGCGCCCGTGGCGTCGACCACGGAACTCCGCTTCTCGCTTCCCGCAGCGTTGGATGGCGATATCACCATTTCGGTGCATAGCATTTGCCGGGCACGGCTGTCCGACGGGACCACCATCGATTTCGAGACAACCGCATCCACGACCATCCCCCACGACTCTGTGACCGCCACGGTTCCGGCGCGACAGGGCAAACGGAAGAGCGAAACCTTTACCGCACGGGATGTCCGCAGCCAGCAAATCCGCCTCGCGGGAAAAAGCATCGCCCAGGGTAGCGTGGCCGTCACCGTGGCCGGCGAACCGTGGACCGAAGTCCCGCATTTTATGGAAAGCGCGGCGGACGCCCGGCACTACCGCACGGAGACCGACGCCCAAGGCGTGACGGCGGTTATTTTCGGGGACGGAGTCAACGGCGTCGTGCCCGCGACGGGCGCCACCATCGTCGTGGACTACCTGGAAACCCTCGGCGCGGCAGGTAACCTCGGGGTGAACACCATCCGCGAACTCGCCTCGTTCGTGTACCTCGACGGCACACTCTTGCAGGTCCATGTGACCAACCCCATCGCAGCGACCGGCGGCGCGGACCCGGAGACGCTCGATCACGCACGCCTGCACGCGCCCGTGGAACTGGCGGCGCTCTGGAAGGCCGTCACCAAGGCGGATTTCCAGGCACTCGCCGAGGGCTATCGCGGCGTGGCCAAAGCGCAGGTCCTGGACACCAACGACTGCGCCAACATCCGCTACTACGTCGTGAACCTTGCCGTCGCGCCCAACGGCGGAGGGTACTGCTCGCCGAGTCTCAAAGCGGAACTTGCCGCGCATCTCGAAGGCCGCAAGGTCATCACGACCGAAGTGAACCTGTTCGACCCGCGCTACCGCGAGATCGCCGTGGACGCCGAGGTTGTCGCATACAGCACCGAGGACTGCGCACTGGTGCGGGGCCGCGTGGAGACTGCCCTGCGGGACTTCTTCGCCTTTGACCGGATGGCCTTCGGCCAGAGCGTCTACCAGAGCGACATCATCGCGCTGCTCGACGGCGTGCGCGGCGTGAGCTACGTGCATCTGTTCGCCCCGGCGGGCGACGTGCTCATTCGGCCCGGCGAAATATCCGCCTTGGGCGCACTCAACCTTGACGTCAAACGAGGAGGACAATCCTGATGGCCATGCGTGTGTATTTCACCAACAGCGTGAGCGCGGACCCCGTATCCGAGGGTAACCTCACCAACCCCATTTTCTTCCAGATCAATCCCGATCTGGACCCGGACGAAGAGAAGACGCTGTTCCTTGCGAACGAACGGGCCACGCTTGCGTCGGACATAGACGCCGGCGCCGGGAACGTTCCGCTGGTGGAGGCCGGACGCTTCGCCGATGGCGATTACTTCGTTATCGGCCAAGAGATTGTGAAGATTCTGTCCGGTGGCGGCACGACGAACCTGACCGTCGCCCGCGCCCAAACCGGTTCGATTGCCGCGGCGCATACGAACGGGGACATCGCGTACTCCGGGTACGACTACTCGGACATCAGCGTCGAGTACCAGGACACCGAAGGCACGGACGAATGGCGAATTATGAATGCGGAATGCCGAATGAACGGGAAGAATTCCGCAATCCGAAATCCGCAATCGTCAATCGGTATGACCTGCTGCTCCGCGTGACCGCCGTGGAAACCCAGGCCATCCCATACTGAAGGCACCCGTCATGGCTTTTCACTTTCCGGTCAACAATTACCGTGCGACACTCGGCGCTCCGCTGGCATCCGGCGATTTGGGAATCGTTCTCGATGAAGGCGGCGGCGGACCGCTCACGCGCATGCCGTGCTTCGTCTCCATCGAGAATGAGATCCTCGAGGTACAAGAGCGCAAACGGGCGTGGACGCAAACCGGCACAGAAAGCATGGATTGACGTACCTCACTGGCCGAGGTCTTCAACATCCCCGGATTATTTCGCGAGCTTTGTCATGTCCCAAAGACCGATTTCCGACGAAAGACAAGTGGCCAGCAATTCGCCATTTGGACTGAGAGCAAGATCGTTGATTTCGCCCTTGGTTTCCTTTATGGCCATCACCTCTGCGCCTTTTGCGGCATTCCAGATGTGAACGACGTTGTCACCGAGAACAAATGCGAACAGAGTGCCATCGCCGTTCATGGAAAAGCATCCGAAGGAGGCGCCTTGGGGTGGGACAAGGGTCTTGACTTCCCCAGATTGAACATTAATCGAGGCAATTGAGTTGCCGCTGCTAACAAACACTTGCTTACCGTCAGCCGAAGAGGCAATAGGGTATGTGACGATGAAGCCAGGCGATAGTGTCACTTCCTGAACAGGGGCGGGTGAACTAATGTTCCAAGTGTGAAGTTTTCCGTCTTTATTGAAACCAGCAATTTGCTCGTCGCTTAGAAATGTAAACGCAGTTAGGGGATAGTTGCCTGTCGGCAGAAAGCTCAGGCATGTCTTCTTCGAGAGATCCCATACAACGACACCGTCATAGGTCTTCCCTCCTTCCATAACGAATTGGCTCTTCACTGGGGTTGAATCGGGAACATTCAAACCAAACGTGCCAAGCTTCTTCTGCGTCCATTCTCCGAGACCTGCGGCAAACTTCGCCGAAGGACTTATGCTGAAAGTCTGGATATTAGAACTTGTAAGAAGGCCGAAGGAAGCCAACTTGAGTATTTCCTTCCGATCAAGGAATGCCACTTCGATATCAGTTCCGCCTGTCTTGCCAATCACAGCGCTAAAATCCGCATTGTGGATGGGGCGTTCAAAGCTGTGGAAGTTTGTTTTTTCTGTTATTTGTAAGGTCTCGATGTTGTAGTCAACACCGACGCCATTATCATAGAGAATTCGCAACCGTTTGTCGGTAGGAAAGACGACCAATTTTGTCTTTTGTTTCTCCGGGGCGACAGTAACTCTCGGAATTGAGGTGAGCAGGTCGGTCATTTCCTTCTTGAGCGACTCTGCTTTCATGGCTTCCACGGCAGCCTGCCTGGCTTCATCATAATCGCCCTTCTTCATGGCAGTACGGGCAACCCGGGCTACCTGTTGGAAAGGTATCTCATGCATGATGGCTCTGGCATCCTTATCATCGCTCTGAAATATCAGGATGGCCTGCGCATTAGCAAGCGCATCTTCCCATGTTCCATTCTTGGCGGCTGAGGACATGGCTGTCTTATGATCGCCCAGGATTTTCTGTTTACCGACAATGAAGCGTCCAAAGGTTCCGAGTTGGAAGTACCCTGGGTCAAGACGTTTTTGTGGCACGATTCGTACCATTTCCCGCTGATTCTTGACTGGCTGCACCCCGCAAGGGATCTGCCAACCCCGACTCGGAACTCTGCTTATCGCTTCTTCCATGCGGGCAGTATAGGCGTCGAGATTTTGGAGCCATGAATCCCATCCATCGGCACTCTCTTTTTGTCTCTTGGGCATGTAGTCAATCTTAATTAGATCCATCTCGCCCACACCCATTTGAACAGCCTTATCGAAAAGAATGAACTGGCATTCACCTGTAAACTCAACGACTGAATCCAGATCCTTGAGGGGAATCAGCTTTCCCCTATCCAGGGCGTACATTCCATAATACTCAGGAAGGAGTCTTCTAGAGCCGCATCCGGAGCATAGTATCAGGACAATGCAGACGCCAATCAGGCCTTGCCTCTTCATAATCAGACCCTCCCATTCAATGGCGCTTCCGTCCCGTCTCTCCAGGCATGGGACTGGATTGCCGATTTATACCCTCTGGTTCGCTCTTGATTTCTCTCATCATTCTGATTTCAGGCGCGAGAGGGCCTTTTCCTCATACGTTTCCTTATTGAAGACTAGCTTCGATCGGGCATCTTCCGGGTACTGAACCAGAACCGCCTGGAGATTCGCGATCCGGCTGGCCGCAGGCGGATGAGATCCAAAAAATGGAAGCTGCATGCTGTTACCCTTGTATTTATCTTCTTCGTTCTTGAGAATCGTCATGACTTGTACTGCGGCATCCGGGTTGTAACCGGCCTCATAGCTGAACTTCGCGCCAAGCGCATCAGCCTCGCGCTCCTCAGATTGACTGTACTGCCCTATTACCCCTTTCCCGACCAAGCCCGCGACCGTCTGCTCTACACCCTGCTGGGTGTTTGGTCCGAGTACAAGCTTCGTAATCACCCTAACCCCCAGTTGTCGAGTGAATCGCTTTCCGCTATGGTGCTCGGTTACATGGCCGACCTCGTGCCCCAATACGACCGCAAGTTGTGCTTCGTTGGTGAATTTTTTCAGAAGGCCCGTATATATGTAAATGCTTCCATGAGGAAGAGCAAAGGCGTTTACGACGGGCGAGTCAATCACCTTAAAGGAGTATTCCGCATCCTTCCGTGGCGAACACCCGCTCACCCTATGTCCGACCTCGCTTACATATGCGGTGATGACTGGGTCCTGGAGCAAAGGTTGCTGGCGCTCAACCTCAATCACCGCCTGACGATCCAACGTCACCTCCTGCTGCGGGGTCTGGAGGTTTATATCGCCCATCGTCTGACAACCACAGGCGAAAAGGCATGGAATTCCCAAGAGTAAGAAGTCTTGAAGTCTCATGGCAATGTTTCCTTCCGAATGGCGATAAATCGCCGCGTATCGCACCAAAACCAATACGAGGACAAACAAATGAGCAGACCCCACGCAATCAATAAAATGGGGCCGAATTCATGGTAGTGGCGTGCCACTGACATGTCCCCGCGTAACAAGTTTCCAATGGACCGACTCATCCCGCAGAAAGGGCAGGATAGGCCCGTAACGTGACGGAATGGACAGAAAATCTTCTCCGCGATATGGATCCGCGGCACAACATAAGCGAAGGGCAGATAGCCCCACGCAACGACGGCGAGGCAAATGTCTGAAATCAACACCAATCGCATTGCAAATATCCTAATTCCGGTACATGGCGTCCCGGCTCACAATTCGCCCCAACGAATCCTTCATGTCGTCACATAGCAGCAGATAGACGTCTAGCAACCACCAGATGCCGAAACCGCCAAAGGTGCAGAGCTTTACGAAGCCCAGCATCCAGGATCCGAGGTAGAACCTGTCCACGCCCCATAAACCAAAGAAGACCGAAAGCAGAAAAGCGCACAGCCAACTCTTCTCGCTTCTTTCCCGTTTTTCAAGAACCGCAATCCACTGATCGTGCCCCGTGTCTGACACCGAACGCATTCCTTTCTACACCGTAACGGGAGGCAACGCGGTGAGGAATCGCTGCACGAGGTCCTTCGCATGCGCGGGATGAGATATCGTGACGTCCGTACCTGCCGGGATTGGATTGGCCGTCACGACCAAATTCACAAACCGGTACATCTTTCGAATGATCATCACGTAGAGCACGATGCCAGGCACCACGCAGGTGATAAGACCAACGATCATCAGCAACAACATGAACCATGGTATGGGGGGTTTCCCCTCAAACGTTGCCGAACGCTGCGATTGGCTTGTTACTTTCCACTTTCCCGTGGAGAAGAATTGTACAGCCCTCGTGATCACTTCTTCTGTCGATAGCGATGTGTTGCCACTCAATACCAAGTCCGCCATGATACTTTCTCCTTGTTCGCTTTCGCGCATTTTATGGCCCTATGTTGCTCAATCAATCTGTTATAGCTTTCTTGATTGACTCAGGCGGGGCAAAGAGGCGGGAAAAAAATAAGGAGCACGACGACCGCGCTCGTTAGAGGGACTTCCACATCCACAGTAGAGAACGCAGTGCAGACCGCGCTCCAAACGGAGCGCGTCTTGCACTTGCGCGGCTCTCTACTTATAACGTGGAAGTTTTCTAACGACCCGCTCAAGGCTTGACGCCTAGAATCTATTTCTAACTGTTTCCGATGTTCTCCTTGTTCTCGTTACTTGATGACCATCGTACAACTTCTGACTTCAGGTTCACAATACCACGGCAGCGGTGTTGCTCGGGACACTGATCCCGGCGCTATTGACGCCGATGACGCGATATTCGATTTCGCGGCGTTGCGATTGATTCGAAAGCAAGGCGTGCGTTTCGAGCGCCATGCCTGCTTGTTCCCAACTGCCGAACGCACCGCCGCCTTGCGGTTGTTCACGGCGGTAGATCACGTATGCGCGTACCGGGCCGCCCTTGCCGCCGATGATGGGCGTCTTCCAGTCGAGGAAGACCGTACCGGGCCCTTCCATGATCGCTTCAAGCGCGCGCGGTTGATTTGGCGGGTTACTGGGTTGTGCTGGCGTCTTCTTGCCCCAACCTATCAATTCCAGCTTGCCCGGATCGTTTGCCGTGTCCACTTCCGATTGCTGCAACTGCGTCGTCATGTTCGCGATCAAATCATCGAACGCGGCGTCTTTCTCTTCGGTCTTGATCTTCGCCATCGCGCGGAAGCAGATCACCCCGAGAAGGAACTGCCGGAGGTCCTCCGTAGCCGCCTGCAACGCGGGCAAATCGGCATTCGGGAAATCGCCGGGGTTTGTCTGATAACCGGAAATCATCGCGTGCGCCAGCGCGAATACATCCATCTCTTGTTTCGGGAATTGCGCCATGTCATCGAGCCTTTCCAACGCAGAGGCGCTGAGACCGCAGAGGCGCGCAGGGCGCGACGCAGAGAGATCTCATTTCATGTTGTTCAAAAGTCATGTTCGTATTCTTCGCGTTTCTCCGCGTCCCTTGCAACTCCGCGTTGAGTTCTTCAAAGGACGACCGCCGCCGTGTTGCTCGGCACGCTGTTGCCGCCGTTGTTCACGGCGATGATGCGGTATTCCAACTGAATGTTGCGCGGCTGTTCGGTCAATGTTGAATGATGCTCCAAAGCGATTCCGACCTGGCGCCACTCGCCAAACGCTCCACCTGAAACTTGCTCGCGGCGTTCGATCAGGTACGTCCGCACGCTGCCACCCGGCCCCGGCGCGGGCTGTTTCCAATCGAGGAATAGCGTGCCCGGCCCCTGAACAACGGGATCGAGATTGCGCGGCTGTCCCGGCGGATTGCTCGGCTGCGCGGGCGCTCTCGGTCCCCAACCGATCATCGTCAATTTCGCCGGGTCATCAGCTGTATCCACTTCGGATTGGCGAAGCTGGTTCTTCATCAGATCTTCGAGCGCCACCAATGCCTGCTCCTTGACCTCCGTGACCAGTTGCGCCTTGGCTTCGGCGTCCAATTGCTCGTTCTTGGCGGTCTGATACGTCGCGCGCAGCGCTTGCATCCCCGGCACGTCCGCGTGTGGAAATACGGTGGGATTCTGTTGAAATCCGGCGATCATCGCATCGGCCAATGCGACAGCATCCGGTTCTCGCCTTGGAAATGTCGGCATACTCGCATTCCCCTTTCAATTTCTTGCTTCCAAAGCCGTTTCCCGATAAGAACGGCCTAAACAACTCATAAACAACAACTTACATCGGCTATTGTATCGCTGCAACGTCGACTTGCAGGCTTACGAATCGAGAATGCATCCTTAGCGCGTGCCGTTGCAGCCTTCCATCGCAACGACGCAAGAATACGATTCGAGGATGCAAATCTACGCATCGGACTCGCATGGCCACGACCAGGATTGCAGGCTTACAGGACGACGTGGTAAGCATGGAATCAACCGTTGCGGATCTGCAAATCGGAAGTCCGCGGTTACGGAATGGCGGTGCGATTTTGCATCTTGACCTTGCAGAAACCCGAATGCGGTGCGCGCTACAACCTATCCCCGCGCGCGCTGAGAATCGAGTCGCCTCCGCGTTCCGCCAAGAGGTTGCTCGTGACCGCGCTTCGTTTCTCTCCAAGGGGAAAGTCTCGCGCCTATGAGAATTCGACCCGCGCGACAAGAAGCTTTTCCGCGATGCAAGAGGCGATGGCCAGAGAACGGTTTCCCCATGGATGCTGTAAGACCTGTCTGATTCAACTTCCGGCGTGTGTCTGGCGCGAGGTAGCCGAGTGCTTCGCCCCGCGATATCGCCGCACGGCGAATCCCCCCAGTTTCCTGGGCCATAGCACTGCGTAGACTTCAATTCTTGTTTGAACGGCGCAATTGTACGAAAAACCGAATCGCGAAATCAAACGTGCGAGTTGCCTGATTCAGTATGATCGCCACCGCCCGGCGCGGTTCATTACCGGGTCTACCGAGGAATCTCCAACACGCGGCCTGGCCTGCAACTGCTCTACGAATGCGCCGCGTCGACCTTGTCCTACGAGGACGACGGCGTGGATACGCCATCCACAATCAACCCGCCCGCGAACCGGACTTCCAATATAGGCATGTCCCCGTTGTCCATTGCGCTCGCCAACCTGAACGTCGTCAATTTCGGTAAAACCAGTCAGGGCTTACAGCCGGTCGTCGGATCGAACTGCAGCGTCGACTACGACTACTACCTCGGACGCCGGGACGTCATCTGCGCCACGGCCTCGGATATCATCCGCATTCCCGGCGCGCCGGCGGAGTTCCCGAAGGACCCCGTCGTCCCGGACAACGCGCTCGCGCTCTGCTCCGTGGCCTGTCCGCCGAACTCGACGACCATGACGATGCGGAACTTCGGCCTGACCCGCGTAACGATGGACCAGTTGCACCGGCTGATGAACGACATCGAATCGCTCAAGTACAACGACGCCATTTCGCAGATGAACACGCAGCTCCAAAACCGGACGGCGGAAACCAAGAAGGGTGTGTATTCCGACGATTTCTCCAACACGGCGCAATCCGATGTGAATCATCCGGACTGGGGCGCGCGCGTGGACACGCTCAACAAGTTCGCCGCGCCGGGACGTAGCGCGACACCTTTCCTGCTCGAGGTGGACCCCGCCCACACGACCGTGCGGCGCGGCGAGAGTCTCGCCATGCTGCCCGCCACGGAGGTGGTGCTGGCCGAGCAGTTGGACTGGTCCGAGGAGCGGAACGTGAATCCTTGGTCCGCTTTCGACAAGCCCCCGGCCTCGATTACGGCCAACCCCACCATGGGCCGCCGGGGCCAGACGACGGTCGGCGTGAACGGCGTGAACTTCTCCCGGAACGCCTCAAACGTCACCATCCGTTGCGATGGTCAGGTGGTGGCGACGGGCCTCACGACGGACTGGTTCGGACGATTCTCCGGCACGTTCATGATCCCGAACAGCGCGGAACTCGGCAACCGCATCGTGAGCGCGACGGATGGCGCCTACGGCGCTGACGCCGTCATTCAGGTACAGGACCCGGTCGTCATCACGCGCATCCAGACCATCATCGAACAGCGTGTTGTCCGCGTGCCTGCGTGGGACTGGATCTGGTGGTGGCGGCAGGTGCAGCGGCCCGTCGATCCGCTGGCGCAAACCTTCAACTTCACGGAGAATCGGATCGTGTCCGCCGTGGGGCTGTTCTTTACCCGCAAGGACACGGAAAAGCCGGTGACGGTGCAGATACGCGGAGTGACCACGGGATTCCCGAACTCGACTGTCTATGCCGAGACGACGCTTGTCCCGGACCAGGTCACGGTAAATGCGGAAACGAAGGTCGAGTTTCCGAACCCCGTGTACATCGAAGCCAACACGAGCTATGCGGTCGTTGTCATGACGGACAGCAACGAGTACTACCTGCGGGTCGCCATGATCGGGGCCATCGGCCAGAACGGCGTCATCACGAAGCAGGTGTATCCGCAGGGCGTGCTGTTGGAGAGTTCCAACGCGGAGACGTGGAATGCGCGGCAGGGCGCCGACCTCGCCATGCGCATCTACGGGCTGAATTTCGCATCGACCGGGATCATCCAATTCCAGACAACGCCGCTCAACGCGTTCACGGATATCAATCTGGACGAGTACTCCGTGATTCCCGAGGGCACGAGCATTGTCTGGGAGTACTCGCAGGACGGTGGCTACTCGTGGGAGGTCTTTGTGCCCGCGGAAGAAGAGAGAGTGACCTGGGTGAATTGCCAGATGGCGATACGGGCGAGGTTGTCCACGACCCTTCCCAATGAATCGCCCGTACTCAACTTCCGCAACGTCACGATGATCGGCTATTTGAACACCTGGTACTGCGCCTATGTGACGCGGCAGATCGAACTCACGCAGGGCGTGGCCGCCACCACGATCTATACCGAGATGAACGTCCCCAGCAACACCACGGTCACGTGGTATGCCTCGAACGACGGCGGGAGCACATGGGAACAGATGAACCTCGATTCGACACGGCAGATCTCCCAGGAATGGACCGAGTACACGTACAAGCGCACGTTCTACAACGGCACTGGGACCAAGGTCCGGTACAAGGCGCAGTTCTGGGCGGGCTGGGCGAACATCTACGCGCGCATCCATCGCTTCGGCGCGACATTGAGTTGAGGAGGCCCCTTCCATGCTGACAAGACGGGACGGCGGCTTCATGGAGTTCATCCCGACGCCGGCGGAAAAGCGCGACGGCGTCCTGCGGGACCACGCGCTGGGGCTGCTGCGGAACCTGCACGAGCGTTTGCGCCGGTTGGAGAACGGGTTGGGCATGGACCCCTCGCTGGGCGAAGAGTTCGATGGCCTGGTTGACCGCATTGAATCCGAGGAGGCGGAGGCCCGCAGAGTTCACGCGGAAGTCCAAGCACGACCGTAATTTGACTCTCTCTCGCCGGACACCGGCGGCTGTCTCCATGCACGGGGCAGCCGCCGGTGTTCACATTTCTAAGCCCTTTTGCTGAAATGGTTTACGCCGCAATAAGGACTTGACTTCTACCGCCCGGCCAAGCGTGAATGTGTTCAGGACGAGACGTAAACAATTGATGCGGAACACCTTGGAAAGGAGACGGCTGGATGGACATGCGGGAATTTAGTTACGGGGTCGAGATCGAGACCGTCGGGCGGACGCGGGAAGCGGTCGCCCGCGCGATCCACGGCGTGGTCGGCGGCGAGGTGCGGTATGTGGGGTCGCCGCAAGCCTTTGACCCGTGGGAGGTGACGGACGGCCAGGGGCGGGTGTGGAAGGTGGTCAAGGACGGGTCGCTGATCAACGTGCCGGTGCATCTGCGCGCGGAAGTGGTGAGCCCCATCCTCAACTATGGTGATCTCGAAACGCTGCAGCAGGTCGTGCGCGCGGTCCGGGCGGCGGGCGCCCGCGTCGACAGCACGACGGCGATTCACATCCACGTCGGGGCGGCCCCCTTCGATGGGCGGTCGCTGTCCCGGCTCGCGAAGCTGGTGTACAAGCAGGAACCGCTGATCTTCGTGGCGCTCGGGCTGCAGCAGAACAGGGTCAACCGATACGCGAAACCCATGAGTCCGGACTTCATCGCGAAGCTCGAACAGTACCGGCCCTGCACAAAGGACCAGTTGAACCGCATCTGGTACGGACAGCGGAACACCTGCCCGCAGCATTACGATTCGACCCGCTATTACGGGGTGAACTTCCATAACGTCTGGTATCGCGGGACGGTCGAGTTTCGGTGGTTCGAGGGGACGCTCCACGCGGGCAAGATAAAAGCGTATGTCCAATTCGTGCTGGCCTTGGCGGCGAAGGGATTGAACGGGCGCGCGGCGTCGAGCCGGAAACGGGAGTTCCGTCCGGAGAGCGCCAAGTATGACTTCCGGGTCTTTCTGCTCCACCTGCAGCTTATCGGGGACGAGTTCAAGACGGCGCGAAAGCATCTCCTCGGCGCGATGCCGGGCGACGCGGCCTTCAAACGGGGACGCCCACAACCCAAACAGGAAACGACCGAGGCTGCTGGCGCGCCCGTGGTGGAGGGCTGACCATGCGGACTTATTGGGAAGCGGTGGTCGAGCGCGACGGGGAACGGTATCTGCTCGCGTACATTCCGCGCAAGACGCGGCGGGCGTTGTTCAATGCCGTCCGTAACCGGGGCGATGCGTTCGTGCGGTTCACGGGCGCGGACCGGGTAATGAACGCGGAGAACCTCGGCTTGGAAACGGCGAACGGCTGGCGGGTCCGGTATTCCGGGCGGACGATGCGCGACGCCAAGAACGAGGGTGAACTGGTGTACTTCAAAGAGCGTGTGCGGAACGAGGAAAGCGAGGTCGGCGTATGAAGGTCTTTGTACGGAACACAAGTCTGGATGGAAAGCCGCTCACGGGCGACGGCCAGGTGTTTACGGGCGAGCGCCCGTTGGATGTCGTCATGGCGATGAAAGGCGCGGCGTTGTTTTCCGACCACGGGAACGTGGCGGAGTACGTGGACATGGTGCTGCGAAACGCGAAGATGCTGGCGGGCATCGAATTGACAGTGTCGGGTGACGGTCCCGAGGCCTTGGCTGAATCGCTGCTGGCCGCGCTGGTCGAACACGGACTGGCGGAAGCACTCGAAGACAAGCCAAGCGAACCGCCCGGATCGCCCACACCGGTGCCGATCCCCGAACGGGTGTACCGGGTCATCGACAGCATCCGGCGTTCGGGGATGGCAAACATGCTGGACCGTCCGCTGGTCGCGCGAATCGCTCGTGAGATGGACTTCCCCGACGAGGCGGCATGGATCGAGGCAAATAAGAAGCAGTATGCCGAGGGCGTGTTTCGCGGGTTCCTTCCGGTCGCCGAGCGGAGGGTACGGTAATGTGCGGTCTGGCGGGAGTCATTCTTGGTGAGAAGAAACGGCGTGCGGCGGAAATGAGGCGTCTGGCAGACATCTTCACACGGCTGCTGGTGTTGAGCGAGCCACGCGGACCGCATGCCACGGGAGCGGCATGGATGAACAGCGACGGCGAGTATGGGTTGTTCAAGCGGCCAATGCCCGCCGCACAGTTCGTCAAGGAGCCGCTATATGCGCGGATGCTCACGAAAATGGACGACCGCGTGACCATGATCATGGGGCATGCGCGCTGGCGGACACGGGGCGATGAGCGGGACAACCGCAACAACCATCCGATAGTGGCCGGACGTGTTTTGGGAACGCACAACGGGACGATACGCAACGCGGATTACCTGTTCCGGCGGCTTCGGTACAAGCGGTTCGCCGAGGTGGACAGCGAAATTCTGTGCCGCATCGTCAACGGCGCGACGCGGACCGGTGCGCTGGACGTGCCCTATCTGCGAAAGCGTCTTGCGTTGTGCCGCGGACAGATGGCCGCAGTCCTCGCTTCCCGGCGGATGCCCGACATGGTCCTCGTCCTGAAAGGCGACAAGCCGCTGAAATTCCGGTGCCACATGCGGCGGCAGGTCGTTCTGTATGCCACGGACGGTTCGTATCTGGACGAAGTGCTCGCGGGCGAACGGGGATGGATGGAGATGATCGTGCCCGCGATGACGCTCCTCGTGTTCCAGCGAGCGAATGTCTGCGCGCCCTTCTCCGGTTCGTTCACGTTCAATCCGCAGGCGAGGGTGAAGAAGCAGGAGGACACTGGGCAATGAAGGACCAGGAAGATGCGAAGTTGAACACCCCCGGCCTTCTGAGGATCTTCGTATACGGTACATTGAAGCGGGGCATGTGGAATCATGAGCGCTTCTGCGCCCGCGCAATCTCCATCGAAGAAGCCGTGGTGCGCGGTCGACTATATGAGATAGGCTCCGGCCTGCCGGTGCTGCAAGTCCCGGAGCCGGACATCCTCGCCCACGGGACCGCCGACCCGCGCGCCGACGTGGCCACACAGGCGCGCTTCACGGCGGAGATGGCCCAACGCTCCGACCTTCGCGCCAAGGGCCGCACACGGCGCGGCTGGACGCTTGTTCGCGGGGAGCTGATGACTTTCGACGATCCGAAAGAACGCCTCCCGCGCCTGGATCGACTTGAAGGATTTCGCGCCGATAATGCCAGCCTTTATTATCGGGTATTGGTACCGACTATGTTGATGGACAACCCGGTACCAGCGTGGACATATGTGGCGGGGGAACACTTGCTCAATCTGTGTCGGCGGTCCATTTCTTCCTGGCCCTGCAGTTCCTAAGCTTTGTCCGGCGCGCCGCGAGCGTCCCTGCCTCTGGCCGCAGAGATAGGCGCGGGCGAATTTCTCAGGCGCGGACGAGTAACCTGCTACGCGACGGGCTGTTGACGCCGCCAGCCACTGTCTTCATTCAGGCAGATGCGGGCGGCTGTGTGGCGTAGGCTTTCCAGATAGGCACCAGAGGCATTCAATGTTGCCGCAGCCATTTCCGCTGCCCGAGCGAGCAAGCCTGCTGTAACATCGGTGGCGCCCCCCCAGGAAAAGCACAAAAACGCAATGTTTCTCGAAGGGTCGTAGTTGACACTTCGAAGGACATTTCGATTCCCCGACTGCGTTGCCATGATTATCGGCTGCCGCGCAGTCCCCTACTCTTCAGGAGGGACATCTGCGAGGATACGCCGAATGGAGATCGGCGGACGCAGCGCCAAGTTTCGCGCGAGGAACAGCGATTCCGGAATGCGCTTAAACCCGATCCGGCCCCAGTGCCGCTCATTGTCCCGCTGCGCATCCCAGAATCTCATAACGTCCTTCGTTGCGTAATCTTCTTGCCGAGGATACGGCTCGTCGCCCAGCCACAGCGCGACGCACCCGCAGCCGCTTCCAAGGGTATCGATAATCCGTTCGACAGCGGCAAGAAGAAGTGGAGACCGAATCATATCCTGGCTGAACGAGACCTGCTGGAAATACAACACATCAGAATGGAGGGTAACGTCGCCTACTACCTCGGTTCGAAAGTCCTCGGTATCGGGTTCAAAAAGAGCATGGTACAGGTCGCTGGCTTCTTGGCTGTCATCGTCAAACATCACAAGAAGCGGATACTCATTGCGCTCCCGGTACGCCGCGATATTGAACCGCCAAACGGTGAAATGTCCGAGGGGCTGCCCCGGCTCGCCGTCAGGCTCGACGAGGGGCACAAGTTCCACGGTATATTTGTGCAGGTCATCGGTTGGTTCATTCGGCTCAAGCGGTGATTCCATCGCATATCTCAGGATGAAAAACTCGTCGTTTTGCCTTCGCATGAACAGCCTCCGCTGAATTGAGGATTGAGCAAACATATCGCATCAATCGAAGTACTGCAAAGAAAGCGAGATGTATAGAGCTGTATAGGCACAGGCCCCGCCGAGTGGAGTGCCGATTGGATGCCTCCCATTATGGCCTGCGGTTTCACATTCCACTCGTTCCGTATAGAGCGCCAGTTCAGGTAATCATTTAACCGGATAAACCATGGCGTACAGCCGTTCAAATCCGAGCCTCAGCACGACCAGAAAGGCTTCAAACGCGATGCTCAAATTGAGCTTGGACTTACCACGCTGTCGCTCGTAGAAGATGATGGGGAAATCCTTTAGTCGGAATCCAGCCCGCCAGGCTCGAAATGACGTTTCCACTTGGAACACATATCCATTGGAACGAATCGTCTTGAGGTCCAGACTCTTGAAGACTTCCCTGCGGTAGCACTTGAAGCCGGAGGTGCAGTCGGTCAACGGCATGCCGGCAACGATGCGGGCAAATGCCGTGCCGCACTTGCTGACAACCAACCGGTGCAACGGCCAATTCACGATGCTGACGCCCTGGACGTATCGAGAGGCAACCACGACGTCGGCGTCGTCCATGGCGGCAAGCATACCTGGCAAATACGCGGGATCGTGAGACAAGTCCGCGTCCATTTGGATGAAGAAAGGGACCTCCGGCCAGCGGTCCAATGCGTGAAGATACCCGGCCGCGTACGCCGCGCCGAGGCCCTCCTTCCGCGTCCGGTGCAGCACGCTCACGTGCATCGGGTCTTTGTCCGCGTATGCATCGGCGAGTTCCCCGGTGTCGTCAGGAGAATCATCGTCTATGATTAGGACGTGCGCGTTCGGGACAGCGGTCAGCACACGCTCCAAGAGAGGGGTGATGTTGTCCCTCTCGTTGTACGTTGGGACGAGGATCACCGCATCGGGTCTGGCATCGCCTCTAGAAGGTTCTGTTTGTTCTTTCATTGCCATAGTGTTTCACCCGTTACCGCATTGTCCAGCGAGCGGTTTCGGTCGTTCCGCTTCCATCAACTCAGCGGCGCTTTTCTGTACGTCTGTAAGCCGCCCAACTTTGGAGATTCCCCAAGGCAGCGCGAATATGCCGAACAACGCGGGACCGAACATGCCGAGAAGATGAGAGATGACGGCATACGCCAAGGCGGCGCTCTGACTCATCTGGGGATTCATAATGGTCAATACCCAAACGCAGGTCAGGTGGTAGGTTCCCAAGCCGCCAGGGGTGAGCGGCACAAGTTGAACAAGCGTTGCGATGCCGACAACGGCAATTGCGCTCATGAATGATTGGCCAAGGTTCAGGCCGAGCGACAGAAGCAGCGGTACGGGAGCGACGGCAAACAACGTCCAACAAATAGCGGCATGCATCTGGCCTGTCCCGAAAGCACGGCGTTTGTCCGAGGTGCTCAGTCCAAGAACGAACTGATTTGTCTTGGAAACGATGACCTCTGCCGCCTTGGGTAAAAAGCGAGCAACGGCCCTTTGTTGAACTGCGAGCAACGGGTCCCGAAGTGGGGCTAACAGAAGGAGAACTCCAAGTGAGGCACCTGAAATGATTGCGAAAACTACAACCATCAAACGGATTGCGTCAAGCACGGATTGATGGGCTGTCGCGACACTCGCGGGCAGGAGCCAGAACGCTCCCACCGCAAGGATTGCCACTGGCGGCAGATCCTGAATGCGAACCACGACGACAGATGCCAGAATCCGGGAAAATGGAAGCGCCGACGCGCGGGAAAGGGCGTAGGTCTTGATGAGTTCGCTCCCTCCCGTGGGCGCCACGGCCGCTCCCAAGTAGCCGAGGCACAGCGAACGGGTGATGGCGCCGAACGCGGGCGTATCGGCAGGACCCAGCAACGCTCGCCATTGAAGGATGCGAAGCGGAATGCTCAAGTAGATGATCATGAGCGTACCGGCAAACGCCCAAGGAGAAATGGCTCTCATCGCTGCCGTCACTTCGCCAAAGTTTGTCCTTCGTCCCATCCAGACAAACAAGAGCACGGCCAGAAGACACCCCAAAAGAAATCGGATGCGCCGAGTTGTATTGCCGGGAGCCTTCATGCGACGACGTCTCCCGCGTTACGTCGTCGAATCAGACTCCTAATGCCGGTGCCCATGATTGCCACCCAAGCCACGGATGCGGCACCGAGTCCCAGGTAGAAATCCCACGGCCAATAATAGACGCGAAGGACGTGGTTTCCAGCCCCAAGCGGAATGCCGAGCAAGTTGTAGTTCACGCGGCGGATGGCGACGGGTTTCCCATTGTCCGTCGCCCGCCAGTCCGGATGCCAGCTTTGAGAGATAACGGCGACTCCATGAACAGTGGTTGAAAACCGAGCTGTCGCATCGGCTGGCGAACGCCGCTCCAGCGGCAGAGCTTGATACTCCGCGCTGCCCTCGACAGGCTCGCTTTCCACAAGGCATTCCACTCTGGGATCCATACCGCACAGAGAATCAAGCACGGAACCATTATTCGGCGGCGTTACGGCGCGCGCCGTCATCCACGCCCGTGGCAGCGAGTTCTTTCGATGATAAACGTATCGGGGTTGCTTTGATTCATGTTCGGGCGCCTGATATACCCGCTCGTACTCGGGACCGAGGTCCGGCTCGAACGCCAGGATATACTCGACGTTCATCAAGTCCAAGATAACGGGGCAACCAGCATCGAGCGGGGTATGCATGGCTTGCTCGGTAATATCCGAGTTGTCCGACCTCCAGATCTTGCGGTACATATCCAGGTGCCGCCCATATATCCCCGGATGATAGCCCGTGATGAGTTCAAGCCCGTACCTGGCCGCTGTCTGCTGCTCAATCATGCCCGTGGGGTCATAGATGCGGAATTCATTTTCCTTGTGTCTTTCCGCAAGAAACTCCGCCGCACTGAAAGGCGGGAACGCTTGGCGCGGCGGAATGACATTTATCAACGGGCGCCAGAACAGGAACAGATCAGCAACAAGAAGGGTGATAAGCCCCACCTGCCAAAGACTGTTCCGGATATGCCCCGAGCCCCACACGAATGCTGCCGGCGTGGCAGCCAAGGTGACTGCCAGCGGGATCCAAAGACCCTTTATGGGAGTCTCCGCACCACGGCCAAGGAACAAGCCGCCCACCAAAGCCCCTTCAAACATTAGGCAACAGATGACGCCCAAGACCCAGCGCGGTTGCCCGGATCGTCCGTGACTCACCATCAGGCCCGCCAGCAATGCAAGCGTAAAGCCGGCATAGAAGAGAAGCCGGCCAGGGCAGCGGAAGTAGCTGAATCCGGGAATTATCTTGTGCGCAAGCCAGAAGACGGGACTGTTTTCCCCGAGCGCAAGGGTGACGCTGAGAAACAGCAGGATGGCCAGACCAGTCACGCCGCGCACATTCTTCAGAGATACAAGCGCGGAGACGGCTAGACACAGCGTGATCACGCCCGCGAATCCGCTGGTCTCCCAGAAGAAGTTGTGAACCGCATCCGGTGCAAGCACGTGCAAAGGCGGGATGCTCAAGTTGGGCCAGAGCAGACCGAGCAGATCGCGGAACGACGCGCTGCCTTGCGAGGAAAACACGAAATCCGTGCCGCGCGAGCGCGCACCCAGAATGAGGGTCTGACGGATGACAGGGAACCAGAAAGGTGCCGCTGCAGCGGCGAAGACCAAAGACCCGCCGGCCAAACAAAAGGTCGCGCGGAGGACACTTTTGCGGCCGTTATCCGCCCACTCGCTGGCAGCCCACAGGAAGACATACGCGCCAACGAACAGGACATGGTAGTAGAACATTTGGACGCTGCCGGAAAACGCGACAAGCGCTGCGATCGCGCCCAACAAAGCGGAGTTTTGCCACTTTGGTTCTTGCAGGGCTCGCTCGACACCCCACAACATCCACGGAAGCCCCATTATCGTGGACAGCAACTCGACATGCCCCGCAAACACATGCGCGCCGGTCTTGCCGGCAAGCGCGAAAGCCAGAGCGGCAAAAAGCGCGCCGGGTAAGTCGCATCCCTTTCTTCGTGCGAACAGGAACACGCCCCACGCACCAAGCGTCACCTGAAACCAAAGGAAGAAACCAAACAGCGCCGGAGCAGGGATCAACCAGAACAGGAATGCCGGCGGATAGAGGAGCGCGGGCAACGGATCGCCGACTATCGATTTGCCGCAGAAGACCGTCGGGTCCCAAAGCGGAAAGGTTCCATACTCCCAAAGGCTTTTCCACTGAACGGTCTTGTATTCCGCGTGTGCCCGGACGATGTCGCTGGCCCAGAACATCCGGTTCGGATGCATGAAAATAGGAAGGAAGAACAATGCCGTAATGGCGGTCAGGAGCGCCAGATTGGGTACAAGAGCCTCCGGCCAAGCAGGCGGCCGAGGCGACCATTTTCTCGATGATTTCTCGTTCATCTGCACTACATACTTTCGGTGGCGCGGGTTGATGGCGCCACGCCGATTGATTCCATCCGGGTCAGAATCTCCTTCGCAACGTACTCCGGCGTAAGATCCCTCAGGCAGTGGAAATCCCCCTTACTGCATCGCAAGTGCCTTGGAGAATAGTAGAAGCACGGTTGGCAGGGCAACCCTAATTGGATTTCATGGCAGTCCATGCCGGGGGCGCGAACCCATTGGGCGTTTGTGGGGCCGAAGATGCCGCTTGTGGGGATTTCTAACGCACGGGCAAGATGCAATAGGGCGCTGTCGTTCGATACGAAATAGGCGCACCGCATCATCAGAGCGCAGGTCTGGAGTATGTCTGGCGTATGGACCAAGAGCGCCGCAGGCCCGATCTTCGCCGCGATGCGCGCCTTCAAGTCTTCCTCCGTAGGATCTCCAAACAGCAGAATCGTCGCGTTGCATTTTTCCGAAAGCAGCCGGCCCAGTTCGCCATAGTATTCAGCCGGCCACCGTTTGTGGACGTGGTTCTTGTTTGTACTGCCGCCGACATGAAAACCGATAATGGCTCGTCCTCTCAGTCCACGTGTCGCAAGCCATTGCTCCGCCCAGGCGCGATGCCGTTCTCCGATTGTCAGTCGCAACCGATAATCATTGCATGATTTGCCGGTGAGAAGCGACGCCAGGCACAGGTTTTCCTCAACCGCGGATTCATATTGTAAGTGCAACATCGCGAGGAACGGGATGAATCTGGTGCCCGTAGCGTTGGATGAGCCTATTGGGCCGCCGAGAATGGGCCCGGCAGGGTTAGCTCGTCGGAGGCG
>Ga0073932_1002996_pt1 | contig 24132 bp, 16 predicted proteins | sample DewCreD2012metaG_FD_76967 | JGI IMG/M metagenome (GOLD analysis project Ga0073932, IMG submission 76967) | Hot spring sediment bacterial and archeal communities from British Columbia, Canada, to study Microbial Dark Matter (Phase II) - Dewar... ...
CGGCCACTCCCGGTTCTGCCCCTTTCCTGCCCCCCGACGGCCCGCGCGAATCTCCCCCTCCTCCCAGAACCACTCTAACTCAAGGCAATCCCGCGGGATCCAGAGCCGGAAGCGGAATCGCTGTCGCGCCCCATCGGGCATTGACTTTGGGGCGCGGGACCTCTATAATGCGCAGAACTCATTCGCTTCCCCGTTCCCCGGCTCAAGCAACGTTGTTCGCGGAGGCTTCTGCCATGCGTACCGTCGTGGGGCTGTTGGCCCTTGCGCTGTGGTTGGGGGTGGCTGAAGGCGGGGAGCCTGGGCTGAAGAAGGCGGACCCGCCCCCCGCCATGCCTGAGGCGGAGGCCAAGGCCGCTCCACAGGCGGAGCCCAAGGCGGCACCCGAGGCCGAGCCCAAGGCCGAACCGAAGGAAGCGCCCAAGGTGGAGCCAAAGGCCCAACCGAAAGAATCCGCCAAGGCCGAACCGAAAGAGGCCCCCAAAACCGAGCCCAAGCAACCCGAGCCAGCCCCCGGTCCCACGCCGCCCTTCACCGGCGAGGTGACGGGCGAACGGGTCTACATCCGCGCGGGTGACGGCATCAACTACACCGTGCTGTCGGTGGCGGGACGCGGCGACCGTGTGGAGGTGAAGGGCAAGCGCTACGAGTGGTATCAGATCCCCGTGCCCAGGTCGTGCACGGTGTGGCTGCGCAACGACATGCTCACGGTGGAAGCCGATGGCAAGCAGGGCACGCTGGTGAAGGACCGCGTGAATGTGCGGGCGCGGCCCGGCCTGACCAGCGACGTGCTGGGCCAGGTGGCCCTGGGCACGAAGGTGGCCGTGGTGGACCGCGACGGCGATTGGGTGGGGATCAGCCCGCCCGAGGCGGCGTCGGCCTGGATCCACAGCCAGCACGTCCGCAAGATCGGCGATGCGGCGACGCTACCTCCGCCCCCGGCCAAGGAAACGCCCACGGCCAAGCCCCCGCTGGCCGGCGGCGCGGCAACGGCGGCGCTCCGCAAGGCCCAGGAACTCTACCAGGCCGAGCTGGGCAAGCCTGCCGCTCAGCGCAACTTCGACCAGGTGCTCGCGGCGTACCAGCAGGTGGCCTCGCAGGCCGACGACCCCGGCGCCGCCGCCGCGGCCGAACGCGCCCGCCAACGCCTGCTGAAGATCGTGGACCTCCACAACTCGCTCCGCGCGGCCACCGAGCCAATTGAGCAGTTCGACAAGAAGTACAAAGACCTCGAGCAGGAGTACCGGAAACGTGCCGAGGAGGCCGGCCAGGGCAAGCCCGAGTGATCGCCAGCCCCGATGGTGGAAGGCCCTCTGGCAGCGGGTGAGGGGCCTCGTCTTCGGCGAGCGCATCCTGTGCGACACGTGTAAGTACGACTACCCGTCGGCCTGCCGGCGCCCCGAGCGCCCCAATGCCACTCGCTGCAACGACTATGCCCGCCGGTGAGGCGTGCTTGAATCGTGCCTGCCATTGCGCTACTGTAGACGAAGCCTTGACACGCAGGGGATACCCGGCCGCCGGAGTGCCTCCTCACCCCGGCGGCCTGGCCCTGCGCGTCGGGACTCGCGGTCGCGTGACACTCCTGTGGCGAAGCGCTTCGTTCCGCCCCCTGCTGCCTCGGAAGAACACCGGTGATGCTCCTCAAGCTGCTGGCTCTTGCGGCGTGCGCCGCCATGTCGGAGCCCGGGCAGTGGACGATCGAGAGCGGCCGCGGCCTCGATGCCGTGGCGCGTCTGGTGGCCGCCTGGCTGCCGAGCGCGCAGCAGGACCTTGAACGGCGGCTCGGCCTGGCGCTGCGCGGGCGGGGCAGAGCGGTGCTCTTCGGCTCCGCGGAAGCGTTCCGCAGGGCGACGCCGGGGTTCGACCACCGGCACACGCTCGGCGTGGCCATGCCCGGCGAGACCACCATCTACCTGAACTGCGAACAGATCGAGAGGAGCCCCTTGGAGAGCGTGCAAGTCACGCTCCGCCACGAGCTGAGCCACATCCTGGTGGGCGAGATCGTGCGGCGCGGCTACCGGCGCGTGCCGTTGTGGTTCGACGAAGGGGTCGCCGTATGGTCGTCGGGGAAGATCCCGTTCTACGACACCAGCGACTACGAGCGCGCTGTCGCTGCCGGCTCCTTGCGCCCGCTCGCCGACCTGGCCGACCGCTTCCCCCTCGACCCGGTCGAGCGCGGCATCGCCTACGAGCAGAGCGAGAGCTTCGTGCGATTCCTCGTGGCCTCGCGCGGCGAAGGCGTGATCCCCGCCATCCTCCAAGCCGCGGGGCGTGGGGTGGCTTTCGACGAGGCCTTCCGCAGCGCCGCGGGGGCCGACGTGGCTGCCCTCGAGCAGAAGTGGCTCGCGGCCCTTCGGCCCACATGGCCCTGGATAAGCTGGCTTTTCAACGCCTTCTCGCTCTTCAGCGCCATGAGCGTGCTGGCGCTCGTGTCGTTCTGGATCTACTGGCGTCGGCGACACAGAAAGTACCAGGAGTGGGAAATGCAGGAGCGACTCGGGGCGAACGGGGAGGGGCCCTGGTGGTAGAATCCCCCCGTCTGTCCGGGCGAATCCGGTGGCGCCTCCTGTGGGGCAAGGTGCGCCGGTTCTGCCTCGCGCTGTTCAGGCCGGGCTACGTCTGCCGCAGCCGCAAGCGGCGGCGCGGCGAGTGCCAGCGATGCGGCGCCTGCTGCCAGCTCGGCTACCGCTGCCAGTTCCTGCGCTCGGCCGGCGACATCACCGAATGCTGCTTCCACAGGTTGCGCCCGAGCAACTGCCGCCTGTTTCCCATTGACGAGCGCGACCTTGCCGACCGCGACCTCGTGGCCCCCGACCGCCCGTGTGGCTACCGCTTCGAGGCCGCGGACGGCGAGAAGCATCGGGACACCGACTGACCCGCTCCCCGGAGGCCCGACGCCCTTGGCCCTGAAGACCGCCAGACTCAGCGTGTGGCAGCGGCTCAAGCTGCTCGGCGGGCGCCCCCGGCGCCTGTTCCTCAACCTCTTCCGCCCCGGGCTGGTGCGCGCCAACCTCGCGCGGCGGCGCGGCGAGTGCCGGCGCTGTGGCGCCTGCTGCCAGATGGGGGCCTATTGCCGCCACCTCAAGTACGGTGCCGGCGACCTCTCCGAGTGTGTGCGCTACAAGAAATGGCGCTCGTCCAACTGCCGCAACTTTCCGATGGACGAACGCGACCTGGCTGAGCGCAACCTGGTCGCCCCCGACACTCCCTGCGGCTATCACTTCGAGCCGCGGGGACCTGCGGCGTAGGCCCGCTTACTGCACGGCTGACACCGAGGCTTGGCCGTGCCGCCGGCGGCGGGGGATCCGCCGAGCAGGGGTGGCCTGGAGCGAACCGAGTGCCGACAACGAAGGCATGTCTCGCGGCTTCGGCGGGCTTGACACAGCAGGGGGCGGCACGTAGAGTCTAGCTGGGCTACGTAGCGGCAGCCCGAGGCCAACCAAGCGCCTGGAAGTGGTTGCGGGATTCGGCCCAGACCGCGGACCAGCCGGCATCGAACCAACGCGTGCCGGTGCGCCCGCCGTCGTGCGAGAGTGGCGGAATTGGTAGACGCGCAGGACTTAGGATCCTGTGGGTAACTCCGTGGGGGTTCGAGTCCCCCCTCTCGCACCAAGCGGATGCATGACGTAGAGAGGCAGGAGGCTATGAACCGCCCTCCTGCCGTTCCTTTGTCGGTGGCCAGATGGCTTGCCGCGGTTCCCGCTCGCCGCAGCCACAAGCGTCCCGCTTGTGGACGCCGCGCGAAGGCCCTGGCAGGCAAGCGGGCGCTTGCCTCAACAAGAGCCCCCGCGGCGATGCCGGGGCGGCTGAGGGGGGATCGAGGCAAGCCATGTGGGGGCCACACGCTTCGCCTCACGCCTGGTCCGGCCGAGAGAACCACCCGTGCTACCCCACCAATCGCCTGAACTACCCATGACAGTTTCCGACGAAGCCCGATGGGATGCCGTGCGCAGGCTGTTCATGAACGACCCCGATGAGATCTACCTGAACACGGGGTCGTGGGGCATTATGCCCCGGTGCGTGTGCGAGGCGATGATCGCCTCCCTTCGGCGGCGGGAGCTGAACCCGACGAGGAGCCGAGCCGCCCTGCTCGAAGGGGTTCGCGCCGCACGCGAGCGTCTCGGTGCATTTCTCCACGCCTCGCCGTCGGACCTGGCGCTCCTGATGAACGTGACGGTGGCCGTCAACGTGGTGGTCCACGGCCTGCCTTGGCAGCCGGGCGACGAGATCCTCGCCTCCGACCAGGAATACGGCGCCATTGACAACTGCCTTCACTATGCTGGCCGCCGATGGGGGGTGGTCGTGCGGCGAGCCAGGATTCCCATCCCGCCCGCCTGCCCCGACGACGTCGTACGGGCCTTCGAGGCCGGCATCACCGAGCGTACGCGCCTGCTGCTGTGCAGCCACATCACAACGGGCACGGGGCTGATCGCGCCCGTGAAGGCCCTAGCCGAGCTGGCGCACGCCCACGGCGCTCTGATCGTCGTGGACGGCGCGCACGCGCCGGGAATGATCCCGCTGGACCTGGCGGCGACCGGGTGCGATTTCTATGGGGGGAATTGCCACAAGTGGCTGTGCGCGCCGCAGGGAGTGGGCTTCCTGCACGCGGCGCCCCACGTGCAGGAGCGGGTGAGGCCGCCCATCGTCGGCTGGGGCTACAGCCAGGAGGAGATGTCCGCCGACGAGGCCGGCCGCCCCCTGATCAAGGGCGAGCCGTACATGTGGGGCCTCGAGCAGTGGGGCACGTTCAGCATGCCCGAGCAGATCGCGATGGGGCAGGCGGTGCGGCTTCAGGAGGAGATAGGCCCTGCCAGGGTGGCCGAGCGAGGACGCCAACTGGCAGGCCATCTGCGCCGACGCATGGCCGAACACGCCTGGACGAGGCTGATCTCGCCCAGCCACCCCGAGATGACGGGCTCGATCAGCACGTTCCTGCTCGAGGGCTTCGGGGGCATGAAGCTCGGAGACCTCCTGTTCGAGCGGTACAGGATCACCGTCCCTGTCGCGCAGCAGGACTCCGTCCACAGAATCCGCGTGTCCACGCACATCTACAATACGTTTGCCGAGGTGGATCGCCTCGTTGAGGCGCTGGAGGAACTCCACGGCGGTGCCCGTGGTCACTGAGCTCGAACGTCATAGGCGAAGAGGCAGTCGGCGTGGCGAACGTATAGCCGGCCACCGCAGATGACCGGGTGCGCCCAGTACAATCCGCTGCCTCCCTTCGGCAGGCTGAAGGCGCCGAGACTGCGGAACCTCTCGTGCCATTGTTGGAGAATCCCGGTTTCGGTGGACTTGCTATCGCGCCGTGGCCCGTGGAAGCAGGGCCACTCGTTCGCTGCCCCGGGGTTGCCGGCGCCGATGAGCACAAGCACGGCCGGCAGGTTCATCGGCCGGCGCATTCTGTTCAGCAATCCAGGCGTTGTTCCCGCCATCTCACCGCCTTTCCTGCCAGGGCAACGGCCCGGCTAGTCCTCGAACGTGATTCGATAGTCCAGCCGCTCTACCCGGTGGAGGATCGTGCCCCTCGGCTGGTCGAAGTCCACCAGCCGCACGCGCCAGTGGTAGGTGCGCGTGCCATCGGCGTGCTCGTCGGCCACGCACTTGCCCGTCCAGCCGAGCGGCTTCGGCGGATTCTGCATCTGCTCGATGCTCTTGACCTTTCTCGCCGTGCGCAGGGTGGCCTCGACGTAGGTCTCCTCGGCGTCGTAGCCTTCGCCGATCCAGTGGCGGTTGGGGAAGGTGCCCGCGCCGCGTAGGACGTAGAGGTCCTTGCCATTCCACTTCTTCCAGTCCTCGGGCACGCGAATCTTGACGGGCCACCACTGGGCAGGGGCATAGACGGAGACCAGGTCGCCGTTGGCCTCGACGCGCGCCGGTGCGGACTTGGGCGGGGACGGGATTCGGAGGGCGAGAGCGGGGTCGGCGAACAGGCCGCGGATGTAGAGCTGGTAGTAGTTCGGCCCGCCGGCGAGCTGGTCGGTCTCGAGCACGACCGCGACGGCGCTGTTCTGCGCCCGGAGATGGGCGCGGCCGAGGGTCGCGCCCTCGAGAATGGCGTTCCAGAACACGATCCGCTGCTGCTCGTCGTAGGCGATTGCCGGGAGCGCATTGCCCTCGAAGCCGACAGCCCCGTTTCGCAGGAGCCGTGCCACGACCGAACGGAAGTCGGGCTGGCGGTCCAACGCCGTGGTGAGGCAGCCGCCCGACTCAATGAGCGTGGGCGCGAGCAGCACGTCGGACTCCCAATCGTAGGTCTGGCCGAGGTCGTGCCACCACGAGTGGGCCTGGTGGGTGAGCACGGCCACGCGGGTGAGAGGCGAATCCTGCTCGAACGCCTGGGCACGTCTGCCTTTGGTCTTCTCCGTGGGTTTTTCGATCCATCGCAGCGTGTCCACATCGTGGTGAGGCGCCATCGTGAAGCCGACGTTCTCGAAGAGCTTGGCGTAGGTATTCTCCCAGCGGGCCTGGCCAGCCGTCGCGGCCCACGCGGGGTCGAGAAGGTGAGGGTAGGTGATGACGCGGCTGGCGTAGAGCGTGGCGAAGCTCGCGCTTTCGGCAATGAGGCGCCCGATGGCGACTTCGCCGAAGAGGTCGTTGTCGGCATTGGCGAAGGGGAAGTCGGAGGGGAGATCGCGGTTGCTGCCGCCTTCGCCCTCGCGCACGATGGCGTGGGGGATGGCGTCGGGGAAGCCCACGAGGCACAAGTGCTCGGGCGGGCCTCCGGCGGCCGCATAGAGCGCCTTCAGGTCGGCGACGATCTGGTCGGCGCACGGGAAGGTGAGTCGCACGTCAGCCTTGCCGGCCCCGTTGTTCTCACCGAGCGTAACCGAATAGCGCTGGCCGCCCAGCGTCACCACGTCGCCCGTGCGGAAGGGGCCTTCGCCTGTATCGGAGAAGTCCCCGTTGCCGTTCAGGTCTACATTGACTGCGAAGTAGTCCTTCTCGTTCTTTCCGCTGGTGACCACGAACGCGAAGGCGTGGCCGTTGACCGTCGTGAGGCCCATTCGCGGCGGCTTCCGGCTCTCGGGCGTGCCCTTGGGCGCACCGGCCTTGCACTCAGCGGCGACGAAGGGCTGCTTCCACATCGTCCTATAGGGCAGCGGCGCCACGAGGCCCTGGCGGGCGGCCGCAAGCAGCGGGGCCGCGAGCGAAAGCTTCTTGATGGCGGTGGCCTCGCGGTCGAGCGGGTTGGCGACGGCGAAGTACGGGGCTGGGATCCCCTGCTCGCGCAGCCAGGCGAGGACGGCGGCTGTGTCCTTCAGCTCAGCGACAGCAAGCCCTTTGCCCTTGAGCGCGGCGGCGGCCTTGGGTGCCGCGCCGACCGCGACGGCCCTGTGGACCCCCAGTTCCTTGAGCAGGCCAAGTGTCGCTGCCGATATGCTCTCTGGGTTCATGAACAGGAGAGGGGATCTGAGCCTTGCCGCCAATGCCGACGCCACAAGGGCCATGCCGTAGTCTCCCTCGCGGCAGAGGACCACGGTGTCGGCTGACTTCCAGAACGTTCGCGCCAGCACGCCGGCGGCCGTGTCGGCCGAATCGGCCTCCAGCGGCTGCCAGCGTTGTCGCGTTCCCGCGGCTTCCCGCGGCAACGGGCCGAGGCAATAGAGGGCCTGAGGCTTGTAGCGGCGCAGGTAATCGTCCATCTCGCGCGTGATCGCCCCCGACTCATCTAGGGCGATCAGGGCAGGCATGCCAGCGCATCGAATCGTCGCCGCAGGGACCGCGGCCAGGAAGGCAAAGTCGCGCCACGATGGGGCATTGGTCAGGTGGGCGATGAAGAGCGCCCTGCCTCCCTGCGTGGCAGCGTGGCTCGGGCCTTGCATGAGGAGGGCGGAGCCGGCGAGCACAGCGGAGAGACCCGTTAACGCGCGCGCGAGGGTGCCGCGACGGCCTCGGCAAGGTAGCAGGCGACTCGGTTGGGGCATCAGGGATTCATTCTCAGGGTTTGGACGCCGGTTCGGGGGCTGGCTTGTGGGCCTCGGGCGCCGGCTCGGTGGCCGCGACGACTGCTCGCACGGTCATCCGACGCCCCAGCGGCGCCGTGCCTTCCACAATGACGTCGAACTGCTCGGGCAGCCGCGCGAAGGGGATGCCGGCCAGGGCCTTCTCCCATTCATAGGCCACGCCGTTGATGCGCAGCGCCGGACTGGCCAGGCCGGAGACCTTGAGGCCGGGCTTGAGGGTGACCTGGTAGTCCTTCTCGAAGCGCGCCAGCCGCTCGGCTGCGCCCGTTGCTTCCACCTTGTAGACATAGGTGATGCCGGGCAGGTGGAGGGCCACGCGGGCCTCGTTGCCCTGGAGATCGAGGGGGAGGGGGTCGCAAGCGGGGGAGTCGTGCAGGAGGAGAAGGAGCTGCTTCTTGCCCTTGTCGTAGCGGACCGCGGCCGCGGGAAGATCGAGGATGGCGACCTCAGGCAACTCGACCGCGATTTGAAACTGCCCTGCTGTTGTGACGAGGGCCTTCTGGAGGTCTTCGGCCTTTCCCTCTCTGGGGATCACCCGCACCTCGAGCTGAAGCTCGCTGGCGGGCACGGCGTCCTCGACGACGGCCTCGGGCGAAACGGGGAATGAGGCGGCCCGCTGCCGCAGGCGGTCCACCTCCATCTGGAGCGCGCTGGCCAGGGGCTTGACCTTCTCCGGGTCATTGGACTTGCTCAGGGTCTGGAGAGCTTTCTCGAAATACTGGGCCGCGGGCTCGAAGAGGCCGTTGGCCGTGTGGATGGCGCCCAGGTTCAGGTATGCGGTAGCGTCGCACTCCGTGTCGGCTGGCTCGATCTCGATGACGCGCTGCCACTCCTTGACCGCGAGGCGATGGCGCCCGAGCCTGGTGAGCATCTCGGCAGCCAGGTAATGCGGCTGTTGCAGGCCGGGGCTGAGGGCGGCGGCCTTGTCGCGAAGGCTGAGGGCCTCCTTGTCGCGATTGAGCAGGATAAGGGCTTCGGCCTGGAGATAGAGGGCTCGAGGGTCGACGGGGTCGGCCTTGGCCAGGTTCTCGGCCTCGGCGAGCACCTCCTGCGCTCTGCCGGCTTTGAGCCTGGCGAGGGAATCTTCGATCGTCACCTCGGTGGCCTTGTTGACCTTGAGGTCGGTGGGACGCTGGGCGACGATGGCCTCGATGCCCACGAGGGCCTGGCCGCGCTGGGCGCGGGCCCAGGCGAGGGCACGGGCCTGCTGGTCGTTGGCGGGCTCGCCGAGCAGGCGGATGACTTCCTCGCAGACTTCGGCATTGTTGGCGCGTTGCTGGAGGGCGTTGAGCGCCCAGTTGGCTTCGTTGGGGGTGCCGGTCTCCATGCGTTTGAGGAGGAAGGGCACGGCCTTGGCTCCCAACTGCGCGATGCGGTAGATGGCGTTGCTGCGCTCGTGCTGCTGCATGTCGTCGAAGTGGCGCACGAGGAGCACGATGTCGGCCGGCCAATCGGGGCCGATGCCGAGGACGACATCGCTGAGGACGTCGCGCGCACGGAGGCGAACCTCAGGGTCGTCCGACTCCGCGGCCTTCTCGAGGGCCTTGCGGGCCGGCTGGCCGATCAGGCGCAGGGCCACGGTGGCGCGCTCGCGGGCCGTGTAGCTCTCGGCTCCAAGGTCGCGGATGATGGCCTGGATCACCCGGTCGGCGGTCACCCGCGCAGGACCTGCCGGGGCGCTCGAGGCGAGGAGGGGGAACGCGAAGCCGGCGAACAGCCAGGAGCGGTTCATAGGGGCCTCTACTTGTAGACGTTGAACGAGATGCGCTTGAGGCAGGAACGCAGGACCTTCACGTCGCCCAGGGAACCGGACTTGCCGATCAGGTACTGGTCCGTGAGCCGCTCGAACTGGAGGGTGAAGCGGCTGTCGAAGGTCTCGACGAGGACGTCGCCCTTGTTCCTGCGCGGCTTCTCGATGCCTTTGGTCTGGAAGTTGATGTTCTGCACCTTGCCCACCTCGGCCGCAATGTCGCCGAACGCCGTCTTCAGGGTGAGCTTGCCCTCGGCCAGGGCCAGATCGGTGGCCGCCACGCGGTCCCGGTTGACGAAGCGGACCACGTGGGCCTCTGTGGTCTCCTCCTTCTCGCCGGCGGTCGGCCCGACGATGCCCTGGACGACCCGCAGGCGCGTCACGCGGCAGGGGTAGCGGGCGTTGAACATCACGAACTTCCCGGGGGCCACGTTGCCCGGGACCGCGTACTCGCCGAGGTCGGTGCTGTCGAGCCAGGCGCGGGCCTTGTTGCTGGCGGGGTCGTAGGCCACGCGCACGGTGGCCTCGGTCATCAGGCGGCCGATGTGGCGATCCGCGAAGGAGTTCATGCCGCCGTTCTGCATGACCATCAGGTTGAACTGGCTGGCGTAGAAACGCGCGATGAGGCTGTTGGAGCCGTACTGGCCCTCGGTGTTGTCGGCGGCCAGGATCAGCTCGACGTGGATGTAGCGGCCGAAGGTGGCCTGCACCTTGGCCTCCATGGTGACGGCCTCACGCTGGTCGAACTTGGCGAAGACCGTCTGGCAATCGCCCTGCGTGTTGCAGGTGAGGGCGCCGTTGGCCACGGTCCAGCCGCCGCCGCGGGCCGTCCAGGGCTCGATCTTGCCGCTCTCGAAGCTGCTCTCGAGGGCCGTGACGCTGCCCCGCGCGAAGCTGATGGAGCGGATGATCTTGCGGTCTACCTTGACGGGGCCGGTGGCCTTGGTCTCGATGATGACGGCTTCGGGGGTGATGGAGGCAACCTCTCCGACGATGCGGTCGTCGTTGCTGAGGGCCACCTCGTCGTCGCCTTTGGCCTTCTCGGTGGGGTTGAGCTCGACCGTGTCGAGGGCGGAGGCCAGGATCACCACCTCGCCCTCGAAGTGCGGGGCGGTGAGGTGGAGCTTGCCGCCGGTCTCGATGGTGAGGACCTTGCCGACGATCCTATCGCCACGGATGGTGGTGACGACGTCGCCCTCGCCCTTCTTGCCGCCCTTGGCCGAGTCGTCGAGCGTGTCGTCGGCGCCGCGGGGCTGGGGCACGAAGATCTTCCGCCCTTCAGCATTGATCTGGAGCTGGGCCTGCGCGAGGTTGAACCCGGCCCCGTCTTCTATCTCGGTGAGCTGCTGGGCAGGGACCAGCAGGCGTTCGGCGTGGGCTTCCTGGGGGAGGCCCAGGGTGAGGGCGGCTACGCCCAGCGCCGCGATGGCGAGGGCCCGGGGGATGCGAAGGCGAGCATTCATGGTCGGGGCCTCCTGTCTGCTACCGCTGGTAGATCGGGAGCAGGTTGTAGTTGATCTCGATGGCGAGCAGGGCGAAAGCCGTGGCGGCAATGACGCCGCCGCTGCTGCCGCGGTCGGACCAGGAGCCATCGGGGCTCTGCATCGAGAGGAGCATGGGGGTCATTGTCTCGTTCCAGTGGCGCCAGTACTTGCCGCCGGCCTGAAGCATGGCCTGGGAGCAATAGTAGGCGGCGTAGTGGAAGTAGCCGAAATGGCCGTAGCCGCCCCCGCCGGCGAGCAGAAGGTCGGCCGTGGCCTTGGCCTCGGGCGAGCGGTAGGCGCCGGAGAGGCTCAGGATGAGGAGGCCGATGCCGCTGCGCGCGGGGCTGGGGCTGTCGGCGCCCGTGTAGCCGAAGCCGCCGCCGGGGCAGAAGCAGCTCTTGTAGAAGGCCACGCCGCGCTGGATGGTCGAGATCGGCACCTCGATGCCGGCGTTCGCCGCGGCGCGCAGGCCCATCATCTGGGCGCCGGAGACGGTGGTGTCGGCGTCGGTGGAGTTGACGCTGTAGCGCCAGCCGCCGCGCTGGTTCTGTGAGCTGACGGTGAGGCCGGCCGCCTTCTTGAGGGCGGGGCCCACGCGCGGATCGTCAATCATGCCGTACACTTCGCCGAGAGCGAGCGTGGCGAAGCCGTGGCTGTACATGGGGCTGCCGCTCTCGCTGGAGAGGAGGCCGTTGGCCTGCTGGTTCTTCACGATGTAGTCCACGCAGCGGCGGATGACGAGGCCGTATTTCCCCTCGTCGGGCATCTCGCCGTGGGCGAGGAAGGCGAGCATGGCGAGGCCCACCACGCCGCTCACCTGGCCGTAGTTGTCGGGCCACGAGCCGTCGGGCTTCTGGGTGCGCGCCAGGTAGTCGAGGCCGCGGGTCACGGCGCGCTCGACCTCGGGCGTGACCCTGAGGTCCTCGCCAGCGTACAGAATGGGGGCGCACAGGAGCGACAGGAGGGTTGCGACGGGGCCGCTGAGGCCCCCGGAGCATACGACGCCCACCCGTCCGGTCGGTCCTGTTTGTCCAGTGGGTCTTGTTCTCACCGAATCGGTTCCTTGCGCAGGCGGTCGAAGTAGGCATTGAGCAGGTCGCGGTACTGGGCGGGGATGCTGCCCTCGAAGGCCGCGCCGAGCTGCTCGTCGAAGCGCGAGCGGGCGCGACGCCAGTCTTCGTTCTTGGCTTCCTGGAGGCTGGCGGGCATGATCGGGGCGTTGGTGCCGCCGTCGAAGCCGCCACCGCTGCCGCCCATCATCTGCATCATGGACTGCGCCCGAGCGCCCATCATGCCGCCCATGGCGCCGCCCATGCCGCCGCCCATGGCCTCCTGGAGGAGTTGCTCGAGGAGAGCGAGGGCCTGGCGCTGCACCTCGCGGGTCTCCTTGCCCGTGTCGCCGCCGCCGAGGGCGAGGCGGCTGACGTCCATCTTGCCCGCCGAGGCGTTGACCAGAGCGACGGCGCTCTGGAACTGGGCGATGAGCTGGGCCAGCTTGCCTGCGTCCACGCGCACCTTGCTCTGGCGGATGGCGAGGGCGGCGGTCGCCTGGTCGTAGGCTTCGGGCTCGCGCGCCCGCAGGGCGTCGGCCTCAAGGGTCCCGGCATTCACGCGCTTCTGGCCCACGAGGCACCGCTGGAGGAGCAGCAGAGCGCGCATCATCTGGGCGCTCATCATGGCCTGCTGCATCTGCTGCATCTCCTGGCTCAGCTTTTCCCGAGCGTCTTCGAGGAGGGCGAGGGCGCGCTTGCCGTGCTCGAGCCCCTCGGGGAGGGCCTTTGCGTAGAGGTCGGCGGCGCCGAGGCCCATCTCGCTGGAGGCGGCGTCGAGCTTGGCCGCCGTCTGGGAGCGGAAGCCGGCGATCTCGCGGGCGAGCCAGTGCAGGGCGCTGGCCTGCTCCGACACGTCGCGCTGGAGCGTGGCCTGGTCGCCGCCGAGTTCGGCGGGGCGCTTGGCCTTCTCGGCCTTCTTGATGGCGTTCTCGATCCCGGCGTTGATGGCCTTTTGGCGGCGGATGAATTCCTCGATCTCTTTCATGAAGGCATCGAGCTGGTCCCCGCCGCGTCGGAGAATCTCGGCGACGGCGAGGAGCGACTTGGCGATCTTCTCCTGCTCCGGCACTTGGGAGAAGAGGGCGTTCTCGCCCAGGCGGCGGGTGACCGTGTCGGCCTTCTCCGAGACCTTGTCCTCGTCGAGCTTGGCCTTGGCGTCCTCGGCGGTGGCGGCGTCGCTCGGGTTGGAGAAGGCGAGGGCGCCGACGGCCTTCTCGATCTCCTTCCCCAGGTTGTCGACCCCCTCTTTGATGGCCTTCTGGGCGAGGAGGAGATGCTCGAGGCGGCGCTTCTGCTCGTCGGTCATGTTCTTCGGGTCGGTGCCGAGGGTCTCTTTGGCGAGGGGGACGAGGTTGTCCTTGATCTCGCGCTGGCGGGCGGCGAGAGCCTCGGCCTCGGCGGCGAGCTTCTCGAGGATGCCGCGGCGCTGCATGCGCTCGGCGATCTGGGCGAGCTGCTCGAGGCGGCGGGCCGCCTCTTCGGTCTGCTCCTGGGCGATGCGCAGCGGGGACGGCTGGCCCTGCTGGCTCTGTTGCCCCTGCTGGCCCTGGGCCGCGCGGGCGAACTGGTCGGCGGCGTTCTGCATGGGGTCATTGGCTGTCTGGCGCACGCCGCGGCCGAGCTGTTCCATGTTCGACATCATCTCGGTGGGGGTCGAGGGGTTCCTGGCCAGTTCGGGGATGAGGCTCTCGAGCTTGCGGGCGAGGTGCTCGGTGGCGCGCGTCTCCTCGGCCTGGCGATCGTGCGCGTTGCGCGCGGCCTCGCGGGCAGCGGCGTTCTCGTCGCCTTCCGTGGCCTTGCCTTCCTTGGCTTCGTCGCCCCCCTCGCCTTGCTTGGGGTTCTGGCTGTCGGCACCCTTGGTGGCGGCGCGGGCGAGGGCCTCGGCCTGCGCGCTCTGGGCGCGCTGGGTGGCGGCGCGGCGCATCATTTCGAGTTGAAGCTCCTTGAGGCGGCTCAGCACGCGTTCGAGGTGCTCTAGCTCGCTGAGCACGGTGATGCGATAGGTGGGCGAGGAGCCGCGGCGGAGCACTGCCTCGTCGGCGTAGTCGGCGGCCTCGGCCTTGTACTCCAGTATGTCGCCTGCGGCGAGGCCGAGCTGGTCCATCACCAGGTCGGCCGTGGCCGTCAGCTCGGCCACCGTGGGGCCGCCCTCCTTGAGCGAGCGGCGCTCCCAGCGCTCGGACGCCTCGGCTGCCTCCTTGGCCTTGAGGGTGCGACAGGCCAGCGTCAGGCCTCGCACGCCGAACTCATCGCGGGCTGTGGTTTCGAGCGTCACCCGCTCGCCGGGCAGCGCCAGCAGGTCGCGGCCCGGCCTGGCGAACGTCACCACGGGCACGCGGTCGGGCGCGACCTTGATGTACACGCTCTCCGGCGCGCGGTTGGTCAGCCCGAAGCCATCGGTGAGGGTGATGGCGTATTCGCCGCTCTTTCTCGGGACGAAGGGCTCCGAGGCCAAGGCGCCGGAACCGTCGGGCGCGAGGGCGTACATCGCGTGGTCCAGACGCAGCTCGCCGCGGCACTGGAGCTCGGGCTCGGGGCCGCGGGCCACGGGCATGGCTCTGATGACCACCTGCGTGCCTTCGACCACCTGGAGCGGCCCTTCGATCGGCTCGACTAGGCGCTGCGCGTTTTCGGCGTACTTCGGCAGGATCAGGACCGCGCTCTTCCTGTCGAGCGATGGCGGCGGCACGACGCGAATGTGATGCCACGGCGACAGAGCGTCGCCCGCGGCCACGCGATAATGCAGGTCCTTGAAAAGCGGGCCGGTGTTCCAGCGCGCAGCCCCTTGGTCGCACGCCAGGGTCACGGCGATGCGGTCGGAGGTCTCGGCGCCCGCGCCCTTCTGGCCGTAGAGGCGGGCCGTGCGGGCGGGCTCGCCCGAGGTGGTGATCTGGACATTCACGGCGTCGCCCACGCGCACCACGCGGTCGCCGGGCTCGATGGCGAGCTTCGTGTAGCAGAAGTAGGGCACGCCGGCATCGGGCCGGAAGAGCCGCGCGAGGGCGTTGCGCACGGCGTCTGGAAACGAGTGGTAGGCGCCCAGGAGCATGGCGAGAAGGATGCCCACGACCGCCGCCGCCTTGAGCAGGGGCTTGACAGGCACGGCGACGCGGGGGTCCACCGTGCTGGCGCGGCGGGTGATCTGGTGCAGCGCGGACTCGACGAGGCCTCGCGAGATGCCTTGCTCATCGAAGTTCTCGGAGCTCAACTCCACGGCGCTCACGAGGTCCTCTTCCACCTTCGGGAAGTGGTGGCCGAGACGTGCCGCGGCATCGCGATCGCGCATGCGCCGCACGGCCGGCCACAGCACCCAGCGAGCCAGGCACAGGGCGCAGGCGCCCAGGATCGCCGCCAGGGCGGCCGAGCGCAGGACGGGCGACAGGCGCAGCATCCGGTCGGCCGCCACGGCGGCGCCCACGGTGGAGGCCAGCACGGCCAGAGTGATCAACAGCCCTGTGTGGGTGTAGACGACGCGCCAGCGGCGGCGGTAGCCGTCAATCACGCGCCGCAGGGCATCGGGCAGATGGGACCGTCTTGGTGCGCTCATGCCAGCCCACTCCTTTTGCGGATGAGCCACGCCGCGCCGAGCAGCAGGGCGAGCACCGAGTAATAGAGCCAATGGCGGCAAAGGGAATGCTCGGCCGTGAGCATGCGCCGTTCGACCTTCGCCGCCAGCAGCGAGGGCAGGCGGTCGCTCTCGTCTACTCTAAGATACTGCCCTCGGCTCGCGAGTGCAATAGAATTCAGCGAGTTTGCGTCCTGGGCAAGGAACTTCTTCTCCAGGTCGGCCCGGGACACGGTGAGCGTGGCCGCGGATGCCAGCGGCTCGTCGCCATAGGCCGACACGATGGGCCTCAAGGAGTACTTGCCGGGCTTGTCGGGCTTGAAGACCGCTCGGTAGATACCCCAGCCGCCGGGGGCCGCGGCCAGAGCCAGGCGCTGGGAGGCGCCCGCGTCCGAGTCGATCTTCGCCCACACGCGCGCGGCCTCGAGCGGGAAGCCGTCGGAGCCGAGGCAGTAGGCCTCCACCTCCACCGACTCGCCGGCGTCGCATTCGGTGCGGTCGAGCGACAGGCGGGCGCGCGGGTCGCCCTCGGCGAACTGCCGCTTGACCATCCAGCGGATCGTCTGCGCCCAGAAGCGGTAATGGTACTTGTCGCCCACCTCCTGGCGCCAGCGCCATGTCTCCTCGATGCCGAGGAAGAGGACCTTGCCCATGCCGACCCGCTGGACGGCGAGGAGCGGGAGCTTCGACTGCCCGGCGAGGCGGTAGGGATGCACGAGGAGCGCCGTAGCGCCGCGCGCCAGGCCGCCCACGCTTGCCGACCACCGGACCTTGGGCAGGCGCGCCCAGACGCTCTGGTTCTCCTCTGGGTCGGGTGCCAGGCGGGTGACCAGGTGGCTCGCGCCGTCCTGAGTCAGCTCGATGGCGAACGGCTCGCCCCGGCCGCCCCCGTCGGCGCCCCCGAGGGCGACGGGCAGGATGGCGGCCACGGGGGTGCCCGCGAGGCCGCGGCAGTTCTGGCGCCGCCCCGCGATGACCACGAGCGCGCCGCCCCGCACCTTCACCGCATCCGCCAGTTCCTTCAGGAACTCCTCTGGCATCTGCTCGCGGCTTAGGTCGCCCAGGAGGAAAAGGTCGCAATCGGCGAACTGCGGCTTCTGCGTGGGAAGGGCCTCGAGATAGCCTTCGCCCTTGACTGGCCCGAGGCCGGGGCGCAGCAGGCACACGGTGAGTTGTACGGCCGGGTCGCGCTCGAACACGTTGCGCAGGAAGCGGAACTCCCACCTCGGCTCGGAATCCACGAGGAGCACGCGGATCTTGCGTTCCGAGACCTCGATGCTGGCCTTCGCAGCGTTGTTCGCCTCGTCCTGCTCGCCCTCCTGACGGGGAATGCGGACGCTGAAGGTGCGGAGCCCGGGCGTATCGGGCACGAAGGTGAAGCTGACGCTGACCGGTTGGCCCGAGGGCAGCGTGACGACCTGCTTCTCGGCGATGACGTCGGAGCCGCTGACGAGTTGCACAGGCAGGCGGGCGGCGCCCATGCCGCTCGAGGCCACGTCGGCGCTCAGCAATACCTCGTCGCCGAGCAGGGCGCTCTTCGGCGCACGAAGCGCCACCACCGCGGCATCGCGCGGCGGGCTGGGGTTGCCGATGCCGATCGGGAAGACCGGAATGCCCATGCGGCCGAGCACACGCGCGACCTCGGAGGGGTCGCGTCCGGCGTTCCAGGCGCCGTCGCTGAGGAGGACGACGGCCCTGGGCCGCGCGCCGCCGACGCCGCGGGTCACCTGGTCGAGGGCCTCGCCAAGGGCTGTGGTGTAGCCCTCTGGGTGGACCTCGAAGGGCGGAGCATCAGGGCTCAGCGACAGGGCGTCGAGGGAGCCGGCGAAACGCCAGGCCGCGATGTCGAAGCTCTCACGCACCTTGGCCAGCCAGCCTTCGGGGCCGGGAGCGAGAAGGAGACGGGCCACCTCCTGGCGCGCCACTTCGCGCGGGCCGGCGGCGGGCGCCTCTTTGGGGCTGAGCCGATCGAGCAGCTTCCCGCTGTAGGAGTCGGTGAGCAGCATGCTCCGCGAGCCGTCCACCAGCACCGTGCACAACGGCTTGTGGGGGTCGGGCCAGGTGCGGACGAGTTTGGGGCTGAGCAGGATGCCGGCGAGCAGCACCGCGGCGGCCGCCGCCAACGCGAGAATCGCCCGCCGCACCAGGGGGCGCAGGTGGGCGGTGTCGCGCCGCAGAAAGCACAGCGCCACGCCCGACACCACAGCGGCCGCGACCGCGACGGGCCAGGGTGGCAGGGGGCAGTCGAAGACCACGTGCATCGTGCTCATTCCTGCCTCCCGGCGGCGCTGGGCCGGCCCATGGACCAGGCGAGGAGCACTTCGCCCAGAAGGAATGCCAAGGCGATGGCCGCAAGGGGGAACGTGGAGGCCGCGCTCTGCGCCTCGGTGCCTTGGCCGATGGACTCCACGCCGCCGTCGGCGCGGAGATAGCTAATGGAGCTGTCGGGCAACAGGACGTTGATCGCGGCGGCGTCGAGGCGCTCGAGCTCAGATTCCTGCGGCGGCGGGTTGAGGGCGGCAATGGCGGGCGCCGTCTCGGGGTCCGCCGGTGCCACGTTGCCGGCGACGAGGCGGTAGATGCCCGCCGCTTCGGTCTTTGTGAACACGAAATCGCCCTCGGGCGGTCGCATCACGGGCGCGGCGGCGCCGTCGGGTGTGAGCAGCAGGTGAGCCCCCGGCGGCATGGCGAGCCTCAACTCGGTGAACGTAGGCAGGGCGAGGGGCGCCGCGCCCTCGACGAGGTGGGTGTGGATGGCTCGGTGCAGGATCAGCAGGAAGGGCGGCGTGAAGGGGAGGTTCGAGAAATCGGGCTGAGCCGAGACGGCGAAGACGTAGACCTTGCCCCTGCCGCTCTGGCGGCGGACGAGGAACGGCTCGCCGCGCTCGGTGTGGATCAGGGCCTCGGTGGTCTGGGCGTCGGGCTTGAGGCGAAAGAGCTTCGCGAGCAGCACGCGGTCGATGCCCTCGGTGGGCAACGGGGCCACGACGGGATTGACGGGGGCCACGGGGCCGAGCCTGATCTGCTTCTCGCCCTCGGCCTCGATGAGGGGCTGGAGCGGGACGCCGGCGAGCTTCTCGTCGTTCCAGGCCTCGATCTGCGTGTGGGCGCCGGGGAAGAGCAGGAGCAGGCCGCCGGCGGTGACGTAGTCGCGGAGGCGCCCGAGCGCGTCGGGCGGCAGGGGCGGCACGTCGGCCAGCACGACGGCCGCGAACTTCGACAGCTCGGTGCTGGCCAGCTCCTGAAGCGGCACGGGCTGGACGGCGAAGGGCGACCGCTCGGCGGGCTCGGCTTCGGGCGGTTGAAGGGCCAGCTTCACGAAGTCGGCGGCACCCTCGAAGGGCACCGATGAGGGGGCGCCATCCACGACGAGCACAGGCGCCCGCGCGGCGGCGTGCAGGATGAAGTAGCGGCGGTCGTCGGCCGGTAGCGCGTCGGGGCTGAGCTCGAGATAGCCCGCGTGCGGGCCGGGCTTCAGGGGGGGCAGGTTGAAGACGAGGTCGGCCTTGCCCGGCTCGGCGAACTGATGGGTGCGGCTGTCCACGCGGCGGCCGTCCAGGAAGACGGCCAGACTCGCGACGGCGCTACCCTCGCCCTTCGCGCGCAGTTCCACGGTGGCGGTGAGCTTGGGTGCGTCGTTCTCGACGATCACCGCGGGCGCCACGTTCACGGCCACGACGGAGAGGTTGCTCTCGACGCCGGGGTGGAGGTCGGTGATGACGATCTGTGGCTTGCCGGCCCTGGCCAGGGCTTCGCGCACCTGCTGCCACTCGCCCTGCTCGTCGGCGCGCCAGCCACTGGCCTGGAGGTCGGTGAGCAGCCAGATGGTGCCCCCGCCGCCTCCGTTGGTGAGGGTTTCCGCGGCGGCTCGGAGCGCCCGCGGCACGTCGCCGTGTCCACCGGTGAGGCGCGCGTCCTTCAGCACGGCGGCCACGGTCGCGCGGTCCTGGAGCGGCTCGCGGAAGGGCGACGTGTAGCTGTGCGCAAAGCAGCCGCCCGCGACGCGTGCGCCGCGGGGGAGGGCGGCGAGCGTGTGCGACACGAGTTCCTTGCCGCGCTCGAAGGCCGAACCCCCCGGCCCCGTGGCGGACATTGAGGCCGAGGCGTCGAGCAGAACCGCCACCTGCCGGCTGCCACCGAGCAGCGCGGCCAGGCCCCCCCGCACCACAGGCTGAAGCAGCGCGCCAAGGGCCGCGGCCAGCAGCAGCATGCGCAACGCCATCAGCAGAATCTGGCGGAGCCGCGCGCGGCGCACCGCCCGCCGCTCCATTGTCAGCAGGAAGTCAATCGCCGCCCACCGCACCCGCCGGTATCGGATGCGGTTCAGCAGGTGGATGAGGATCGGCAGCGCGACGAGTGGCGCGAGCCAGAGGAACTCGGGATGGAGGAAACGCATACTGTGCCCGCTCGCGTTGCGATGCCTACAGGACCGATAGGACGAATGGGACCGATGGGACAGATAGGACCGGTAGAACCTGCGCGACCGCATGCCGGCGGTGTCCCATCTGTCCCATCGGTCCCATCCGACCCAGCTCAGTCATCGGCGCCTTCCCAGGTACGCCGTCAGCGCCCGGTCAAATGGGTCCGAGAGTTGCATGCGCTCATAGTCAATGTTCTTCTCGGTGCAACCCTTGCGCAAGCGCTCGAGGAACTGGCGGAAGCGCGTGCGATAGCTCTCGGCCATCAGGCGCGGGTCCACCACGATCTCCTCGCCGCGCTCGATGCCCTCGAAGAGCGTCACGCGGTCGTAGGGGAACTCGAGCTCCGCATCGTCCAGGAGGTGGAAGACGATAACCTCGTGGCGCCGATGGCGGAAGTGCTGGAGGCCGTTGAGCAGGGCATCGACATTGTCGAAGAAGTCGCTGATGACGATCACCATGCTGCGGCGGCGAATGCGCTCGGCGATCTCATGGAGCACGGCGGCGATGTTCGTGTCGGCGCCGGGCCGGAGGTTCTCCAGTGTTTCGATGATGGCCGAGAAGTGCCGGGCATTGCCGCGTGGGGGGATGAATGCCCGCACGGCGCTGTCGAAAGTGACCAGCCCCGACTGGTCGCCCTGGTGGAGCATCAGCAAGGCGAGCGACGCGGCTAGGCCGGTGCCGTAGTCGAGGCGAGTCTCGCGGGCCGTCGTGAAGTCCATCGAGCCGCTCGTGTCGAGCAGGATGTAGCAGCTCAGGTTGGTCTCGGCCTCGAACTGCTTGATGAAGAAGCGGTCGGTGCGGGCGAGGACCCGCCAGTCAATGTAGCGCGGGTCGTCGCCGGGCGAGTACTCGCGGAACTCGGCGAACTCGACGTTGAAGCCGTGATACGGGCTCTTGTGAATGCCCGAGTAGTAGCCCTCGACGGCCTGGCGCGCGCGCAGCTCGAGCCGGCTGATCTTGGCCACGGCCTTGCGGTCAATCTGGCGTTCTCTGCTTGGTGGCACGCGCGATGCCCCGCGTAGTGTCGTGATGCGTTCCGGACCCGTGAGGCGTGGGGAAAGGAGAGGCCTTGGGCTCTCGTCCTGTCACGCGCCACGCGTCACGCATCACGGGTCATGCTTCCGCCTCGATCGCCGGCACTTCGCCCAGCAGCCGCGCCACCACGTCGTCCGATGTGATGCCCTCGGCCTCGGCATTGAAGTTGAGCAGGATGCGATGGCGCAGCACAGGGGCGGCGACAGCCTTGACGTCCTCCACCGAGGCATAGCCGCGCCCGAGGAGGATCGAGCGGGCCTTGGCGCCCAGGATCAGGTACTGCGAGGCACGCGGCCCCGCGCCCCAGGCCACCCAGTCGCGTACGTAATCGGGCGAGTCCGCCTCCTTCTTCCGCGTCTTGCGCACCAGCGTCACCGCGTAGCGATATACGTGCTCGGGCACGGGGATGCGGTAGACGAGGTCCTGGAGCCTCACAATGTCCTCGCCCGTGAGCACGTGCCTGACCTCGGGGTCGCGCAGCGTGGTGGTTCGACGCACCACCTCGATCTCCTCGTCGAAGGCTGGATAGTCCACCCGCACGTGGAACATGAAGCGGTCGAGCTGGGCCTCGGGCAGGGGATAGGTGCCCTCCTGCTCGATGGGATTCTGCGTGGCGAGGACGAGGAACGGCTCGTGGAGGTAGTACTCCTTGCCGCTGGCGGTCACACGGTGCTCCTGCATGGCCTCGAGCAGGGCGGCCTGGGTCTTGGGCGGCGTGCGGTTGATCTCGTCGGCCAGCACGATGTTGGCGAAGAGTGGGCCGCGGACGAACTCGAACGCGCGGTGGCCCGTGGCCTTGTCCTCGCGGAGGATTTCCGTGCCGATGATGTCTGATGGCATCAGGTCGGGCGTGAACTGGATGCGGTGGAACTGGAGCGAGAGCACGCGGGCCAGGGTGCGCACGAGCAGCGTCTTGGCCAGGCCGGGCACGCCCTCGAGCAGGCAATGGCCGCGCGAGAACATGGCCAGCAGCACCTCCTCGACCACCTGGTCCTGGCCCACGATGATGTGGCGCAGCTCCTCGCGAAGCTGGGCGCAGGCGGCGCGAAAGCGCTCCAGCGCCTGAACGTCCTGGTCGGCCGGTGCCTCGGTTACAGCTTCTGCGGTTTCTGCCATCGTGCGCTCCTCAGGCGGGTGGGATTCACGCTCTCGGCCCATATTATGGCAGCAACAATCCTTGGACGCAAGCAGGCCTGGAGGGGTTCCGCGCCGTGCGACTTTCCCCTGCGTGCCCCACGGGGCAGGCGACGGAAGCGGCCCGAGGCTCGGCCGAACGATGGCCGAGCCTCGGAGCCCGCGAGAGGCGCAATGAGATGCGAGGAAGAGCCCGTCAGAAGGCTCCCTTGATGTCGGCCAGGCTCACGCCCAGTGTCGCGCGAGCGATCTTGTCGAGATCGGCCTCTGGGCCGACGAGATGCATGCTCCGATGAATGTGCCTGAGGCTCTCGCCCGGCTTCAGAAAGGCCGCTGGGGACGAGCTCTCCAGCTCGTAGAAGGGGCCGAGCGGGGGGCCGGCCGGCGTGGGGCCGTCGTTGTAGCTGTTCACCACGTCGCCCTTGAACGGCTCCTTCTGGATCTCCCACATGGAGTTGACGTAATCCGTGGCCCCCTCTGGCTTTGTGTAGGTGGCGAGGGTGAGGACTCGGTTGGCGGCGTCGTAGCTGCCCATGATTGGCTTGGCCCGCCTGGGGCTCAGGCCGATCTTGCCGCGCTGCTTGCCGTCGCACTTGAAGAAAATCACGCCGTCCTTCACCTTCAGGCGGTCGGGCGGTACCTTGCCGAAGTAGGTGTCGTTGACGATGGCGCCGAGCTGATCCTCCGGCCCCTGAACGTACGGGATGACCACCGTGGTGGCAGGCGAGGGGTTGTACATGCAGAGGATCCAGATGGAGAGGGCGCCCGTCTCGCGGACCCAGGCATTCTGGCCCGCGTTGCGGATGCTGTTGTCGCTCTCGTAGGCGACGGCCTTGACGCCCTCGGGGATGTCAATGCCGAAGCTGGCCTTGATGGCCTCGGGGTCGAGCAGGCGCACGATGCGATCGGCCACGACGTCGAACTTCGTGCCAGAGAAGTTGACCAGCGAGAAGGAGTTGCGGAAATGCGCCCGGGTCGGCTCACTCGCCACCACGGTCCACCCGCCCCAGTCAATGGGCGCGGGCACCTGCCAGTCCTTGAACTCGAACTTGTCGCTCGCGCCTTTCGGGAAGTAGATGGAGAACTGGCCGCCCTCGGGACCGATCCAGAAGCGGTCTTCGCCGCCCAGGGGGTTGAACTGCGGCTTGCGCTGGCCTGAGGCGATGAGTTCGCGGTTGATCCACCCGAAGCTCAGCCCTTCGGGCCCCGATGCCGAACTGGTCATCACGCGGCCCTGGTACAGCGGCACCACGGCCACCTGGGCGTGGCCCGCCTTGTCCGAGAGCACGAGCACGTCGGAATGCTTCCTCAGAAACGACAGGTCTCCCGCGAACGTTGCGGCAGCTGCGGCCCGCGGCTTCTGCTTCGGCACAGTGCAGCCCACAACGCCTGCGACGACGAGCAACAGCACGATCCCCAATCGCCTGGTCACCTCAGCATCCTCCATGTGCGTGGCCTTGTGGACGCCTCTCCGCCCCTGGCTGTGGCGGGAGGGACCCTGGTTCCCTGCCCCCAATAAGAACCAGATTTGCCTGTGTCATGCAAGGCCCGAAGCACGATCCGCGCAGCATCGGCTGCGAAACGACGAGTCACCAACGGTGCATGGGAGGGGCCGGGGGAATCGCGTTCCCCCGGCCCCTGTGGGATGAGCGGTGGGCTCAGACCACGTCGATCGCGGCAAACGCGCCGCCAAAGCCGAGGTCCTCGCCGAACACGGGAATCAGGCCGTC
>Ga0073932_1003005_pt1 | contig 24086 bp, 20 predicted proteins | sample DewCreD2012metaG_FD_76967 | JGI IMG/M metagenome (GOLD analysis project Ga0073932, IMG submission 76967) | Hot spring sediment bacterial and archeal communities from British Columbia, Canada, to study Microbial Dark Matter (Phase II) - Dewar... ...
CCGCCATTATTAACGCTTTTAACGTCTACGATTGCTTTGCATAGCTCTTTGGATTCGTCTTGAAGGTAATTTATAAAGTCGTTCTTAACATACCCTGCACCGATTACGACAATGGGGTTATGGTTTGCTGTCCAGAGTTTTTGCAGGCTGTCCAAAGCCAACTTGAAGTAGCATTTTGTCGCTTCGACACGTTTGTCTGCGTCCTGCTTGCCCGGTAAGCGTATGCGTTGTTCAACGCGGGTTTCGTAGCCGTACTGTTTGGTTTCGGCTATAGCGAAGCCTTCGTCGTCGATAGATATGATAAGCAGGGGCTTTTCGGTTTCACTTGCCTTTGTTAAGCGGTCTAAGATATGTTTTGGCCATTCTTTCTTGACAAGGGTCATCTGCTGATTTAACGCGATAGCAAGTGTGTGATGCGCCCCCGTGGGGATAATGTCGGGAGCATGAATGATTAAGCCGTGAACTCGCAGTTTACCGAGGAACTTGTCCCAACTCACCGACTCAACCTTAACACCCATAAACGCAGAAACCCTCTCGCCACTTTTGGGGCGGCTGGTGGCGGTGTCGCTTTTGATGGCGCGACTACTGTAAGAGTATGCTTCGTCTCCTTTGTAGATGACGTTGTAGAGGTGCCATAGGTCGTCTGGAGTATCTGGGACGACTTTTATGAAGCCTTGATGGAGATTTTTTTCGACAATTTTCAATTAAGTGCCCTTCGAGTGATTAGTTGAATATCCATTCGGGTAGAAATATACTGCGGAATAGTTCAATGTTTGTTAAAAGGTAAATTAAAAAAATTAAGAGGGGAAGAAAATCCCCCAAGGTGCTATTCTAAATCAGCTGCAGCAGATTGTAGAACAGCGGGATGAAGACAATTGACAGCGTGCTCAAGAGTTTGATGAGTACGTGGAGGCTTGGTCCTGCTGTGTCTTTCATGGGGTCGCCGACAGTGTCGCCTACGACTGCTGCTGCGTGAGCTGGGCTGTTTTTGCCGCCTAAATGTCCTGCTTCAATGTACTTCTTTGCGTTGTCCCATGCACCACCGCCTGTGTTCATGAGGAGTGCAAGGGGTACTGCTGAGAGTGTTGCGCCGATGACGAGTGCGCCGACTGCTTCTGGACCCATTAAGACACCGACTATAAGTGGTACAACTACGACGATCAGTGCGGGTACGACCATGCCTTTGAGTGCTGATTTTGTGCTGATGTCTACTGCTTTGCCGTATTCAGGTTTGCCTGTTCCTTCCATGATGCCTGGGATTTCTCTGAATTGTCGTCGAACTTCTGCAACCATTTCTGCGGCAGCTTTTCCGACAGCGCTGATAGCTTGTGAGCTAAAGAAGAATGGAATCATAGCGCCAATAAAACCTGCGACAAGGACTGCAGGGTTGGAAATATCTATAGCGATGGCTTGTCCGGTTTGCAGATGGACTTCTTCAATGTAGGTTTGGAACAATAATTGTGCTGCAAGTAGTGCTGAGCCGAGGGCGAAGCCTTTGGTGAGAGCTTTGGTTGTGTTGCCCACAGCATCCAGTGCTTCCATGGTAGCTTCTGCGCCGCCTTCACCTGACATTTCAGCGATGCCTGCAGCGTTGTCAGCGATTGGACCAAAGCCGTCAAGGGCTAAGACCATACCCATGACTGCAAGCATGCCCATCGTAGCCAGTGTGGTGCCGTAGATGCCGCCTATGAAGGGGTCAATGCCGATTTCTAAGCCGAATTGGGTTCCGAACCAGTATGAAGCGATAAGGGCAATTACCAAGGAAACTATGGGTAGTGCCGTTGTTTCTAAGCCTACTGCAAAGCCTGTGATGATGTTTGTTGCGCTGCCTGTTTCGCTTGCTTTTGCGATCTTTTTAACTGGTCCACGGTCGCGACCTGTGTAGTATTCTGTGATGTAGTCGATGGCAACTGATGCTGCTAAACCTGCCAGTAGACAGTAAAACAGGTACATGCTTCCAAGCAGGAAGACCGTTGCCAAGAAGAACAAGATACCTGCAACGATTGTTGTTACCATAAGACCTTTGCGAAGTGCTTTCATTGGGTGCTTAGCTTCCGACTCACTGAGCTTCACAAAAGGCATACCGACTAATGTTGCGAATATACCGAGTGCTCTTGCAATGAGTGGGAAAACCAAGAAGATGAGGTTGCCTGTGGCGATGCTGATTAATCCACCGATGATCATGCCACCGATGTTCTCGCCTGTGGCTGATTCAAAGAGGTCTGCGCCTCTGCCAGCACTGTCGCCTACGTTATCGCCTACGTTGTCAGCGATTACTGCAGGGTTGCGTGGGTCGTCTTCGGGGATGCCTGCTTCAACTTTGCCTACAAGGTCGGCGCCGACGTCTGCGGCTTTAGTGTATATACCGCCTCCGAGCTGCGCGAAGAGCGCAATTAGTGAAGCCCCAAAACCCATACCAACGATTCCGCTTGCTGCACTGCGACCTAACGCTGCTGCTTCAGTAGTAGTAAGTGTACCGAACATTGCGTTGTAGCCGCCGTAGAGCAAGAACAGAAAACTTACACCCAACAAAGATAAACCGACAACCGCCATACCCATCGTGGCGCCGCCGTAGAACGCAGTTTTTAACGCTTTTTCTGCACCGAACTGTTTCGCTGCCGCCACAGTTCTCACGTTGGCTTTGGTGGCGTTGTCCATGGCAATGTAGCCAGCCGCAAGGGATGCGACTGCTCCCACCAGGAACGCTGCCGCCGTGCCCACGCCGAACGGTCCTGTCGGCAAGGCGACCCACAGTAGCGCAAATATGATAACAGTGATTATTGCGATTGTTTTATATTGCCTCTTTAGGAAGGCATAGGCGCCTTCGCGGATGGCGTTGCCCACTTCTACGGTTTTTGGTCCGCCTGGACTCATCTTTCCGATGCGTGCCATAAGTATGAGTGATGCAACAACAGCGATGACACCTGCAACTGGTGCTATCCAAAATACAAGGGGGTTTTCAATTACAAAATTAGTAAGAGTTTGTAGGGGTATGTACATGGTCAAGAACCCATGACTATTTTACTTATATATTTTGCTAGCATTTTCTTGCTTAAATTTTCGTGCAATTCATATTTCAACTTCAGAAAAACATTTTTCGCTGCGGGGGTTGGTTGCATTTTTAAGCAAGCTCTAAACATATTTCCCACAAAGGAATCTCTGATGCCTTCAAGATTAATCGTCGTCAAAGTCGGCACAAACGGTATAACCGACAGCGAAGGAAACCTTGACCAAAAAGAAATGCAAAACCTGGCCAGCCAAATCGCAGCCGCCCACAAGCAGGGTGACAAAATAATACTGGTAACTTCGGGTGCGGTGTCAGCAGGCATCGCAGAGCTGGGTATCCCCCCTAAACCTAAAGACGTTGTTTTTCAGCAAGCTGCTGCAGCCGCGGGTCAAAGCGTGCTTATGGCGAAGTATCGAGAAATCTTCAAAAAGTATGGCCTTAAAGTTGCTCAGATTCTGTTAACTGCTGAGGATCTTTCAAACCGTGCTTCATATGTCCACACCTGTGATGTGCTTTCGTTGCTGCTCAAAATCGGTGTTGTACCCATCATCAATGAAAACGATGTCACTTCAGTTGATGAACTGATGCATTCAGAAGGTTACAAGATAAACTTTAGCGACAACGATAAACTCTCGGTTCTTGTTGCGGGAGCCTTATGCGCAGATCTTGTCATAATACTCTCCGATGTTGAGGGCTTATACACTACAGACCCCGCCAAACCAGAAGCTAAACTAATCCCAACCGTTGACGCCATCACCACAGAACTCAAAGAATCAGTAAACGGCAAAAGCAAACGAGGTAGAGGAGGAATCCAAAGCAAACTTCAAGCCGCCGAAATCGCCACACAATGCGGTATACCCGTGATTATAGCCAACAGCAGACGCCCCAACGTCATACTGGACATACTCTCAGGCAAAGAAGTAGGCACCTACTTTAAACCTCAAAGCCGCATGCCAGCCGTTAAACGTTGGATAGCATACGGTGCAGCGGTAAAAGGCACGATCTACGTGAATGAAGGCGCAAAAAAAGCCATCCTTGAAGGCTCAAGCTTGCTCCCTGTCGGCGTCACCAAAATCCTAGGAACCTTCAGTGAAGGCGACGTAGTTAGCCTCGCGGACGAAAAAGGTGAATTTGCACGCGGAAACCCCAACTATAGTAGCACTCAGTTAAACCTAATTAAAGGGTTAAAGGTATCAGAGGTACATAAGAAACTCGGCGCAGACAAACCCAAAGAGGTTATTGAGCACCGAAACATCCACTTAACCGAGGGAACACAATGATAGAAGAAATGTGCATCAAAGCCAAAGCAGCTGCCTTTGAGATGGGAAAACTATCCGCGGAATCCAAAAATCTGGCGCTCTGCAAAATGGCCGATGCGCTGGAGGCAAATGTGGCGAAGATTTTGGCGGCAAACAAACTTGACGTCCAAGTAGCTAAAGCTAAAGGGCTTAAAGCGTCACTTCTTGACCGATTAGCTTTGGATCAAAAGAAAATCCAAAATATGGCAAAAGAACTCCGTGAAGTCGCCGCACTGCCCGATTCCATCGGCACAGTCTTATCAACATGGACACGCCCCAACGGCTTAATCATTAGCCAAGTCCGCGTTCCCCTGGGCGTCGTTGGCGTTATCTATGAATCGCGTCCCAACGTTACATCTGACTCTGCGGGTATCTGTATAAAATCAGGCAACGCTGTGATTTTACGTGGCGGCTCAGACGCCCTAAATAGCAACGTAGCCATCGGCGACGTCCTTCGCGGTGCACTTGCAGGTACCGGTGTTCCCGTTGACGCTATCCAAATAGTGAATTCACCTGACCGTAAAGTTGCAGAAGAGTTGATGGGCATGCGTAAGTACATTGACGTGCTTGTGCCCAGAGGGGGCGCAGACCTAATCAACACCGTCATCGAGAAATCCCGCATCCCCGTCATAGAGACGGGTACAGGCAACTGCCACGTCTACGTTGAAGAAGACGCTGACCTCGAAAAAGCAACGCCGATTATTATTAACGCGAAGGTTCAACGACCCGGCGTTTGCAACGCAGCCGAGAAGCTTCTCGTGCACAGCAAAATTGCCAAAACATATCTCCCCCTAATCATCGCTGAATTGCGTAAAAACGGGGTCGAAGTCCGAGGCGACGAAGTCACCCGAAAAATCGTTCCCGACGTCAAAGCTGCCACAGAGCAGGACTGGTACACCGAATACCTCGACCTAATAATCGGCGTCAAAGTCGTCAACAGCCTCGACGAAGCCATTGCCCACATTAACCAGTACGGTACACACCACAGCGACAGTATAATCACCCGCGACTTCGCTAAAGCTCAGCGGTTCTTAAAAGAAGTCGACTCCGCTGCAGTCTACTGGAACGCATCCACCCGCTTTACAGACGGTAACCAATTCGGACTTGGCGCAGAAATCGGCATAAGCACACAGAAACTCCACGCACGCGGACCCATGAGCATCCAACACCTAACAACAACCAAATATGTTGTCGTGGGTGACGGACAAATCAGAAAGTAGCAGGCTACATTTTTTTGTTTTCTTCTTAAATCCATTTTTTACCCTTGATCTATTAATTCTCTGAAAATCGGCGTAATTTATTCCCGTATACAAAAGCACCGCCAAAACACAGTTTATTTTTTTAAAATCGCCTCAAAAATAGCCAAAAAATTCGAAAATAGTCGAAGCTTATATAATCATACATAAAAAGCGGGAAGACTAGACTGAAATAAGCTTATACAGATGGGTAGAAAGTGTTTTTACGTCAAAAAATGTGATTTTGAAATGTGTGAACGCTGTTTTAGTGACTAAAAACGTGGACATTGACCTGTTTTGTATCCTTTTTCGTCGTTATTGTCTAAAAAAAAGCCACCCTTAATGCTTATGATAGAGGGTTACTTGACGTTTCTTGAAGAGTTTGGTCTGCGAAAAATAATCGAACTGTCACTTTTTACACCAAACAGTTAAAATTATCGCAAAAGCAATCATGAAAAGATACAAATAACAACAATTTGTCCATCAAAGACGCAATTTTGCCTAACTACGATTCACGAAATCACTCGCCAAAAAAAGAGTACTGTCAAAAAAATGTAGATAAACGTTATTTGGCTAAAACATGTTAAAATATTGAAAGTTCGCGCGAAAGGGTCGACGATGAGGTACGTGGGTTTAGAAATGTGTTTTGGTGATGCTTTCGTATACAACGCATGTTTTTTGCTTGAATTTTATCAACTTCACTGGAGCAAAGACCATGAGTGTTGAGTGCAAACTGCTAATTTCGCTGTTAAAACTAACCAAAGAAAACCCCGCTTTAATCGAAGATATCAAAACAACCGCCCGATTACCCATAGACGTTTGTTTAGAGTTGCTCAAAAAACTGCAAAACGAAAACCTCATTTATCTCAAAACTGACAGTGTCGCTTTAGACAGCGCTAACCGCTTGAAAATCGCCGTTAAAGCCGCTACTTTAGGTGCAGATATCCAGACAATCAGCAACTTGCTCGGTTGGCAAGAATTTGAAGAAATGGCTGCTATAGCACTAAAAAGTAACGGCTACACTGTCCACAAAAACTTGCGCTTTAAACACTCAGATCGACGATACGAAGTCGATGTAGTCGGCTGCAGAAAACCCTTAGTTATTTGTGTTGATTGCAAACGTTGGCAACACGCAATCGCAGCATCAGCTCTAAGGAAAATCGTTGAAGAACAAACAGAGCGAACCAACGCCCTAGCTGACTCGCTTCCTAACCCTAAATTTAAGTTGGATTGTACACAATGGGGAAATGCAAGATTTCTACCTGCTGTACTCTCGTTGATGCCTGGCGCGTACAAGTTTTACTACGAAGTCCCCGTCGTTTCGGTGCTTCAACTTCAGGATTTCATCAGCCAGTTGCCGTTTTATTTGGATTCAGTTAAGTGTTTTTCTAAGAGATTTAACAAGTTAGGTTAATATTTTGATTACGTTTTTTGAGACCTTAAAGTGAGTAAAAACATGGAGATGAAGCCAGAAATAGTTACAGCAAAAGATAGCGCGTTACAGGTTAGTCGCCAATTTACCTTCTAAACTTGCGTTGCCCACGCCTTTTTCCCAAACTTCCCTTCAATGTTGAAGCACCGCGATTTTTGGGCTTTTTGGTTCTAGTGTTCTGAGGTTCATTCGCAAAATACCCTCTGGGTCTTTGGCTAATGCTCTGACGAAAGCGACTCTCTGCTGCTCTCCCCCGTTTAGTTGCCCGGAGAAATGGGTTGCACGGAGCTCAAGGCCCACTGTTTTGAGGAGTTAATTGACTTTTGTTTTTATGTCGTGGGGGTTTTTTCTTAGCCACTCCACGGGAAAAGCCACATTTTCTGCCACAGTCAAAGTTGAGACTATATTGTAGGCTTGAAAAACAAATTTCACATGGGCACCTCTAAATTCTGATAAGAAATCCTCGTCTTTACCGTTAAGTTCTTGCCCTGCGACGATGCTTGCCCTTTTGTCGGTCGGTCAATACCGCCAATTATGTTTAGCAGGGTTATTTTTCCCGACCCTGAAGGCCCATAAATCACGGCGAAGGCGGCTTTTTTGATTTGCAGCGTGACGTCTGATAGGACGGTGATTTTTCTTTCACCCACAGGCAGGTTTTAGTTAACCCCTGAGTGGACACCATCACCTCTTCTTGCTGCGTCATCACGATTCCTCACTACTGATTAACGAAAGTTAATTCTTAAGCATAATAGCTTTGAGGTACAATTCTTTACTGCGGGTAACATGTGTCGATGTTTAAGTTTCCCCTGTCCCGCTTTAGGATACGCACCTTCTCGGGCAGTTTATCTTTTTCCCAGTCTGTCCAGTTGATTTCTTTGAAGATCCACCGTTTTCCCAAATGCGCAGCCACAACTGCATGCTTCAACTCGTGACCTGTGGGTATAAACTCGTCGAGGAATCGGAACAGTTTGTCGATTTGCTGCTTGGGAAAGTATGCGTAGTAAGTGGCGTTTTTGACTTCGAATGCGTAGAGGTGTTGTCCTTTGCGGGCCATGATGTCTGGGAGAGGGTTGAGACTGGGATTACTTACGGGGACGCGGACGGCATGGTAGCCTTTTTTGTGTAGCAGCTTGACCAGTACGGTTTCGCTGTAGAAGCCCCTTTTACGCCAACGCCTAAGTCTGATGCGGTCCTCGGGGGTCGCCAACTTTTTCCCTCGCTGTTTTGGTTATGGTGTTTAGGGTTAAAAAAATGTTCTCTTAGGGAACAAAAAAGTGTGTTTGGGAGCTGCTTTTGTATACTGCATGTTTTCGTTGGTGGCGCTAGAAGTTACTGGTGAACATGCTGCACACTGATATTACCAATACAACCAAATCAACTGAAATAGGATTCCGTAACATTGATGTTTCAAAAATATGGGCTACATAGCCACCACTAACCGCTACAAAACTGTTGCTGAAGCCATCAACTCCCACCCAACAAAAGCCCCAAAAAACATGCAAACACACCCCCTCTCGCAACAAAAAGGCTGTATACAGAAGCATCACCAAAAAACAGTCAGCTCCCACAAAACCCCAACTCAGCCACCACGTTCAAACGGCAAAAAGCAAACTTGCCATTTTCGTGAAGGCCCAGGCGCATTAGAATCCTGAATTTTTTACAAATGGGCAAAGTTTGCTACATGACTCCAAAAGTGCCTTTGAGGCACCCAAATGCTCGAAGTTTACCCGAAAAACTGGGAAGTTGCTATCTATGGAGATTTTCGTCAGTACTTTTAAGAGGCCCCGACATTCACCATGCCAAACACCCAAGGGAGCAACAAATCGGCTTAAATTAAGGGTATTTTGCCAATAGCGGCATTTTATTCAGTTTTTGTTTTTGTGTTTAGTGAAAAAACGTAGGCCATTTTTTCTCCGAACCTATTTCGTGACCTAACAAACGTTAATTTAAAGCTTCAAAGCAAAATAAGGCTAATTTAGGCTCATTTTAGTCAATGGAGGGCTTCGAATTCCCGTTATTTTTTCAAAGTTGCGGGTCGCGAAAAAATTTTGGCGAAAGTCACTTTTTCTGAAATAAGCCAAGTCTTCGCTGTGTTTAACATTTATGCGACTATGTTCAACTTGGAAACTGGAACCAGCACGCTTAGCAGCATTTTATCATCAACTGGAGAAGTAGGCTAATTTTTTCTCTTAATACAATAGACAGGTCTATTCTTTTTTTGACAGGAGAAGTCTATTTTGGTTTGCCAATTTCCCTTTTTTGCTGGTGAGGTCGTTACTCAAAAATAAACAGCGGTCCCGTCCTCGTGGAACTCACCAAGTGCCTTTTGATTGATCTTGACTGAGGCCCAACTTAGGTGCACTTGAGGAATAGCTGCTGTTTTAACACTACTAATACTATCGTTAAAAAATGCTTTATTTCAGGTTCACACGCAACTCACACAACAGGGCGATTGTTTTCTGTGCAGAAAAACTCACAGCTCACACTCAAACAAGCCTAAAAAAGACGTAAACCCAAAACGCAACCACATCATTTCGACCGACATGTTGTGACGAAAAATCATTACTAAAACAAAGAGAGACAAAGCCGGAGATGTTCCTGTGGGTATGCGTTTTTTTGCTGTGTATAGGTGTCAGGACTTGTTAGATCCTACTTCTGATCTTTTGTGCTGTTTGCCGTATTGGCGAGGGTTCAGTCCGCAAAAATTCGTCTTTTGTATACAAAAGCATCACCAAAACACAGTTTTTTGCTCTATCAGAAACGTTTTTCAACAAAAAGGTCTGACTAAACAGGTAGGGATTGTGTATGGCTGACTTTAAGGTGGTAAACAAGACACTCAACTTTAGGACTAAAGGCGAAATCAGCTTTGTTGACCGCTCGGATAATGTGTTGGAAGTTGTCTCAAAATCTGGAATCAGAAACGGCATCGTCCACGTCTATGCACCTCACGCAACAGGGGTTTTGATTTTGACTGAGAACGATGAGGGTTTGCTGGCGGACATCAAAGGGTATCTTGAAGAGGTGGTGCCTAAGCATCGGAGCTACCATCACCCCTCTAACGCGCATTCGCATTTGCGATCTATGCTTCTACCGCCTGACAAAACCTTGCCTGTCGTTGAGGGTTGTGTTGAGTTTGGGACGTGGCAGTCGCTGTTTTTTGTGGAAACTGACGTTTATCCCCGTGAGCGTTCAGTGATCATTCAGGTTATGGGTGAACTGTAGGTAGTTTTCGTTATTCGTACCCATAGAAAATAGAAGACAACATAAAAAGTTACAATTTAAGTGCTAAAAACTGATGTATATGCACGTGTTTTTAACTGTTTATAGTAAAAAATGTCCATTCGATAAAATTTCGCCTACAAAAAACGGAACATAAGCAAACAAAGAGTGAATCAACAGCCAAAAGACCCCTAAAAAATCGAAATATGCGGCTCGTTTAGGCGACTTATGCCATTATTTTTGTGCCAATCTATTGTTTTTTAGAACCAACTTACGCTTAATCAAGTAAAGATAGCAAAAAACAATTATGCACCCGCTAAACTGCGAATGATTATTTAAGCTTCGCAGCTTTTCGAAGCTTAGCCGCGCTCGGTCTTCAGTCGCCGGTTAGCGGTCTTTGGTCGCAAACGAGCTTTCTTTTTGGCTCCACTGAGCAAAGAGGGCTTCGCAGCTAAAACATCAACCTCTGCTTCTCCGACAGGCAAGGTTTCTTCGGCATCCAAAAAATCTGCGTCAAGAGCTTGTTCTGCACCGCTTTTAACCATGGCGTTAATTGCTCGTTCAACGTCTCCAGGGTTTGCGTCGATACCTAAGATAGCGTCCATAAGCACGACCGTTTTAAAACCAAGTTCACAGGCATCCAGAACCGTGTTTACAACACAATAATCAGTGGCTAAACCGCAGACAAAGAGGCGGTTGACGTCAAGTTTCTGTAGTTCATTGTCGAGGTTTGTGCCATCAAACGCAGAGTACGCTTCACGCTGTGGGTCTGTGGCTTTGGAGATTACTAGAACTTTTTTGGGAAGTTTCAGTGCTGGGCTAAACTCGGCTCCTTTGGTTCCTTGGACACAGTGAGGAGACCAAAGTCCACCCTGCGCTTTAAAGGAGATGTGATTAGGAGGGTGCCAATCTCGGGAGGCAACGATATTTGCTCCTGCCTTTTCGAAGCGTTTGATGTAGGTGTTGATTACGGGGATTATTGTGTCACCTCGGTCGATGGGGAGGGCGCCTCCGGGTAGAAAGTCGATTTGGATATCAGTTACTAGAAGGGCATCTTGTTCTGTAAGACTATATTTTTTATTCAACAGTTCCACCTTTAGTTCTGTTAAAAGCATTGGCTAATAGATTTAGAGCGACGCTTTGGAATAAACTTTTTCTTAAACAGACTTCTTCGAAAATTTTAAACCAGTTTATGATTAGGTCACATGGAAAAATATGCATAAAAATGCATTTTTGTAATTATTACTAAGCGCATTTTTAGCTATTTAATTTAAAAAGTGTACATTCGAAATTTTTTCGCAACAGCGAACTCGAAATAAACAGAAACTTTGACGCATATACACCCGCCAACCTAATTGCATCGAAGGAAAATAAAACATCAAAACAACAAAAACAAGACTCCGAGCAGACAAAGATGCGTTCAACAAACAAAAAAACAATCAACACCCACAACCAAACCCTTACTTGCACCTCTGCACCCCCAAGCGACAGCAGTGAAGGAAGAACTAAAGCAGCATAATGGCAATTTTTAGATGGTTTCTCGGAGATTTTTCCGGGCAATATTAACGTCAAACCTTTGTCTTTGTCTAAAAAGTTATTTGGCGTTTTATGGTGCTGAGGAAATCTGCTCTACAAATTTTATGTATATATAAGGTTCGTCTGTTTTCGAAAAAATTTGTTTTTTGATTTTTGCGGTTTTGTGTTTTATTAGAAAAAGTGTGTTTTGGTGATGCTTTTGTATATGGAGTCAAAAAGATAGCCTTATCTTATAAAGAAACAATACTAACAAGGCGCTCAGTATGCAACCAAAAAACAAAAACAGCTACATTTCAAGCCGCGAAATGCGAACCTTGGAAGTAAACGCAGAATACTTCGGCATAAGCCTGCTTCAATTGATGGAGTTAGCAGGACATAACGTAGCCCATGAAGTGGTTTCGCGCTTTCCTAAAAACAAAAAAGTTGCAATCTTTTGCGGTTTGGGCGGTAATGGCGGAGACGGGTTTGTTGCTGCTAGGCACCTGTTGGCTGAAGGTTTTGATGTTACTGTCATTTTGGTGGGAAAGGGTCGCGACATCAACCACGAAGCAGCCTTGAAGAACTTTGAAATTCTTCAATCTCTGCAGAGGGAAGTACCGATCCTTGAAATTACTGACAGCACAGCCATACCTGATGTTAAAGCAGATGTAATTGTGGACGCACTACTGGGTACAGGAACAAAAGGGAAAATTAAAAATCCGATTGCCCAAGTCGTCAACTGCATCAATGGATTAAGCGGCTTCAAGGTTGCCGTAGATGTCCCCACAGGTATCGATTCTGACACCGGCGACGTTTTAGGCTGCGCTGTCAAAGCTGATTTAACCGTGACTTTCCATAGAGCCAAAAAAGGAATGGAAAACGCCAAAAAATACACGGGCGAAATCGTCGTCGGCAGCATCGGATTACCCTTTGAGTTAGAGCGGTTTGCGGGTCCGGGCGATGTTCTTTTAGCTTCAAAACCGCGAAGTCCAGAGGGGCATAAAGGCGACTTTGGGCGGTTGCTCGTTATTGGTGGGAGCGAAGTCTATTCTGGCGCACCCGTCTTGGTTTCGTTGGCAGCTATGCGGACAGGTGTGGACTTGGTTTATCTTGCCACGCCCCAAAACAACGCCTACGAAATTTCGTCGATGTCACCCGATTTAATAACAGTAAAGTTGGAAGGCAACAACCTCAATGCAGGCAACCTCAAAACCCTCAAACCATACATAGAAATGGTTGACGCCGTTGCCATGGGACCTGGCATGGGGTTAAACCTTGAAACCCAAGAGTTCGCCAAAGCATGCATAAGCGAGATTGAAAAGGCTGGAAAACCGCTGTTGCTTGATGCTGATGGGCTGAAAGCCTTCGCAAAGTTCAAACGCCCATTGAAGGTGCCACTCGTTTTGACACCACATGCAGGCGAATTCGCCATACTCACAGGTGAATCGCTCCCTGAAAAGCAAGAAGAGCGGATAGCGATGGTTCAGAAAAACGCCAAGAAACTCGAAGCTACCATACTTGTAAAAGGCAAAGTAGACATCATCTGCGACGTTGAACGCATTAAACTCAATTTCACTGGTAACTCTGGCATGACTGTAGGTGGCACAGGAGACGTCTTGGCAGGTATCGTGGCTGGTTTGATGGCACAGCATGTTGAGCCGTTTGAGGCTGCTGTAGCGGGTGCTTTTGTTAACGGTGCAGCTGGCGACTTTGTTGCAGGCGAGATCGGTTTCCACATGGTTGCAACCGACCTTATCGATTGGATTCCAAAGGTGTTTGAAGACCCAATGAGCCATGTGCAGGTGCGCAAAACTGGAAACTGACCCCGAAGATCAGCAACAGCCACTTCTTTCGGTCAGGATTTCTATTTATCATGCTGCCCAAGATGACCCCAAAAAGAACACCGCCCTTCGACTCAAACGCCGAGGATACGCAAGAATCGTCTCTAAGGCCAGGTTTCTTCCCAAGCGAGCCATCGTTTTAAATCCCTTTGGTGAAATTGCTTTTTCTCCCGCTGACCGCGAGCGCGTGGAGCAGTTTGGCATTGCCGCGTTGGATTGCAGTTGGGAGCACGCCCAAAAAGTTATGGGCGACCACGTTCGGGGCACCAGCCGATGTTTACCTATATTGATTGCAGGTAACCCTGTTAACTTTGGGAAACTCACCAAGCTGTCAACCGCTGAAGCTATTGCGGCTGCGCTTTACATTGCAGGGTTCACGGTGGAAGCAGAGAAAGTTTTGTCGATTTTTCCTTGGGGGCATACCTTCTTTGAGCTTAATCAGATGCTGCTGGATAATTATGTGACTGCAAAGGATAGCGCGGACATTGTTGAGATGCAGAAGCGTCTTTTGAAGGGCAAAAAAGACCAATAGATTATGCCTGCGTTTCCTGAATCCTTATAGCTTCGAAAAATCTTTGAAAAACGTCTAGGAGAACCACAGGTGGAGTACATCACTGACTTTTCATTGTTCCTTTCTTCAGTGTTGTTAATTTCGCTTTCAGGGGTACTTATGCCTGGACCACTGTTTGCGGTTACAATAAAGAAAGCAGCCACCAGCAAGATTTCAGGAGCGCTAATCGCAGTCGGACATGGCCTGGTAGAGTTTCCGTTGATGTTTCTGATTTTCTTTGTGTTAAGCCAATTTGAGATTCCTACTTTGGCGCAGGTTGCCGTTGGTTTAGTTGGGGGTGCATTGATGATTTTTATGGGTGTACAGGCTTTTCGGGGCAGGCATAAACGGGAAGATGCCTTGGTGAGTCCTAAACGGGATTCTGTTTTCGCAGGCGTCTACACTACAGCGGCGAATGCAGGCTTCATTTTGTGGTGGCTAACAATCGGTACCGCTTTGATTTTAAACGCCAAGCTGTTTGGCTTGTTGGGTTTCTCCATTTTTGCGGGTGTACATTGGTTCTGTGACTTTGCATGGTACACGGCTGCGGCTTTTCTGATTTTTAAGTCTCAGCGCTTCTGGAATGATCGCGTTCGAATGGGGATTACGCTGTTCTGTGTAGCGGTTTTCATCGGATTCGGCGCTTTCTTTATGGGGTCAGCGGTGTGGTCGCTGTTAGCATAGTTAAATAGACTGCATGCAGTAGTGGTGTTTATGGAATTTAAAGTTGGAAACGCAACACTACAATTGATCAAAGGCGACATAACTGAAGTTGAAGCGGACGCAGTGGTTAACGCTGCAAACTCGACCCTTCTAGGCGGCGCTGGTGTAGATGGAGCCATACACAGCAAAGGTGGCCCAAAGATTCTCGAGGAATGCAAACGGATCCGTGAACTGGAGTGGCCAGACGGATTACCTACAGGCAACGCTGTGATAACTTCAGGTGGGAACCTTAAAGCCAAATTCGTGATTCATACTGTGGGGCCGATTTGGCGGGGCGGAGTCCATGACGAGGCCAAGCTGCTTAGGCGAGCGTATTGGAATTCTCTCAAGCTTGCCGCTGCTAAAGGGCTAAAATCTGTTGCGTTTCCCTCGATTAGTACAGGGGCTTATGGATATCCAAAGGAAGAAGCCAGCAGAGTTGCGGTTGCTGCCGTTAGGGATTACTTGAAGTCCGAGGATAGACTTGAGAGGGTTGTGTTGGTTTTGTTTTCGCAGCATGACTTTGACATCTATGCTCAAGCAGCAAAAGAGAACATCAAAACTATGTGACTTCTTGGATTTCGCTTATTGAAGCTACAGGTAAGTTGAGTTGCTCTTGCAGGGTTTCTAAAATAGCCTCTTGACTTGGACCTTCAATTATGAACGCAGCGCGGTTCTCGTTGGTGCAACAATAGCATGATTTCGCTTCGATTCCTTTGATTTTGCCTCTGGCAAGCATTTTGGCAGCGCCCTCTGCGCAGCTTTTGGCGTCTTTTGAAGGACTTAGAATCGCAGAGTTAACCAAGTATCTGGGCAAAAAATCTACTTCCAAAATATGATAACCTAAACTTGCTTAATGCTTCTTGTTGGAGGCAGATGGCAATCACAGTTTGCGGTTTAAACTACCGTAAGAGTCAAAGTTGATCTTACGCTGTTTATCCTTCTAATCTGCTTAAGTATGTATTCACGAATGTACTCCAATGAGTCCCCGTTAACTTTAGCTACAAGGTCATATGCGCCACGTGAGAGATAAACCTCTTCTACACCGCTGATTTTGCGCAGATCATCGAGTGCGATACGGCTAAGCTCTGAGTCTGCGGTTATAAAAATAAAGGCGCTTCTTTTAGTCTTCAACGCCTCGGTTGAGGCTTGAGTGCCTATGGTTTCTTGTTGGTCAGCAAAAACGGTTTCCAAACAGTCAACTCCTATCTGACAACTACTTTGCCCAGTTTAGGTATTAAGTGTGCGTTGCTGTCTTGCTACAACAACAAAGTGATATAAAATCGCCAAGTGTAACCTATTATGCAGCTCATAAACAGCTGCGGGCTTGGCGAAAACCCGCTTTTAGCCACTGCGGAAAGCGCAAGAAAAGCAGTTGGGCCATTCGCAATTATTTTTTTCGCCAGCAGGGAGGAAGTGGAGGAATGGGCGCTTGACTTGTGCTTTCTAAGCCAAGCCCAAACCTCAACGTTAAAGGTCAGACGGCGTTTTGTACTCTACTAAAGAGTAGATTTCATGCTTATCGCCGAGCAGTTTCCTGCCGCCTAAATATCCAAGCTCGATGAGAAAACCTATTCCTACTACTTTGCCGCCTAACTTCTCGACCAGTTCCACGTTGGCTTTGACGGTTCCGCCAGTAGCCAACAAGTCGTCGATGATGAGTACGTTCTGACCTTTGCGGATTGCGTCTTCGTGGATTTGGATGGTGTCAGTGCTGTATTCAGTTTGGTAGGTGTAGTCTAGGCATTTGTAGGGTAGTTTGCCTTTTTTGCGGATGGGTACAAACCCAACGCCTAACTCGTATGCGAGTGGAGCGCCGATGATGAAGCCGCGGGCTTCGTTGGAGACTATGACGTCGATTTTTTTGTCCCGGTAGTGGTCAGCTAGTTGTTTTATGGTTTCTTTGAAGCAGGCGGGGTCTTTTAGCAGGGTGGTTATGTCCCAGAAGACTACGCCTTTGAATTCGGGGATTCTTCGGATTTTGTTTTTTAGGTTGATTTTTTGGTCTGTCTTTTTCATTCAACTCTATCTCCTGTTATGCGAAGGCGCCGCTTAATGCGTGTCCACATTGACAGCTGCATTCGCGTGGCGTTTTTGCTACGGTTTCTGCTATTATGCGTTTGACGTTTTCTATGTTTTTTCGCATGGTTGTGACGATGTCGTCTACGCATACGGCGTGTTCTTTCCAGCAGTCATAGTCTGTGACCGTGGAGATGTTGGTGTAGCAGATTTCCGCTTCCCTTGCCAAGACAACTTCGGGAACCATGGTCATGCCGATGATGTCTGCACCCCATTGTTGGTACATTTTGGATTCTGCTTTGGTGGAGAAGCGTGGTCCTTCGATGCAGACGTATGTGCCGGTGGGGTGCATCTTGATTTTTAGGTTTTCAGCAACTTCGATTACCGTTTTATGCAGTTGGGGGCACATGGGTTCCGCGACTGATATGTGACATACTTTGCCTTCCGCGGCAGTGTAGAAGGATTGTTCTCTGCGGGTGGTTCGGTCGATGAATTGGTCAGCAAAGACAATGTCACCGGGCTGATAATCCTCCCTCAATGAACCCACGGTTGAGGCTGCAAGTATACGTTTGACGCCTAAACGTTTGAACGCCCATATGTTAGCTCTTACGTTTAGGTCGGTGGGGCGTATAGTGTGCAGTTTTCCATGGCGGGGCAGAAACGCCACGGTTTTGCCGCCTAGTTCGCCGATTGTTATAGCGTCTGAGGGTTTCCCGTAAGGTGTGTCTACCGTGATTTCTTGGATGTTTTTGAGAAGTTTGGGGTCGTAGAGACCTGTTCCGCCGATTACTCCAAATTCAGCTTGCATAAAAAGCTAATTTCGGCGCTGGACTTATAAAAATACCGCAAGCCTTAGCTTGATAGATGTGAATTTTCAATAGGCTCCTTCTTTAAAGGCGAAAACGAAAGCAACCAACAGTTCAGAGAACAACAAACAACATTGAAAATCACGCGACCTCTCACGCGGTACCTCCCCTCCCTTATATAAAGCCGAAATTTTAGGCTTTACCGATAGTTACCTGCACACTCTGTGTTTGACCATTCCGTACTACTGTGAAGGTAACTGTTTGTCCGGGAAGCGTATGGCGTTCAAGGTAAGATAACAAATCGTCCGTGTTTGCGATGCGCGTGTTGCCTATGGCCACTATGATGTCGCCACCGACAACAACGTTTTTGTTGAGAACTGCTTTGACTGTGTTTCCGCCCTGTAGTCCATTTTGTGCTGATACGCTTTCCACGAGGTAGCCGTATGTAACTGGTGCACCCATAGCTTGAGCGATTGGGTAATTCATGTCAGTTCCCACGGTGTTTATGGAGGGGTGCTGGTCGTAGCTGCCTGAACTGACAAGCGAAGGCAACACACGCATCAAGGTGGATGAGGGTATGGCGAAGCCTAAACCCTCCGAGTTGCTGATACCGGCAGTCGTTATTCCAACTACTTGCCCAGCGTAGTTGATGAGGGGCCCACCCGAGTTCCCAGAGTTTATAGGCGTGCTGGTTTGGATTGTGTCAGGTATGATTTGGTTATCCGAACCCACCGTTATTGTTCTGCCTAAAGCGCTGATTATACCCGTGGTTAATGTCCCTGACAAACCGTAAGGGGTGCCAACCGCCACAACGGGGTCGCCTACGTTGAGGGTTAATGAGCTAACAAGCGGCAACGCTTTCACGCCGCTAGGCATAGAGGTAACTGAAAGAACAGCGATGTCCGCTTTAGGGTCTTGCCCTACGATTGTTGCAGGGTAGCTGTTGCCATCAGAAAAAGTTACAGTTACGTTTATTGTTCCCGTAACAACATGATTGTTGGTTACTACATAAGGACGGCTGTTAACTTCAGCTACAAAACCTGAACCTTGTTGAAGCGTGTAAATTCGTTGACCAAACATGGTGAAGCCGGGTGCTAAGTTCTGAATGACAACGACTGATGATTTCACGTTTGAATAAAGCGTTGCGAGTGAGACGTTTTCGTTTAAAAGAAAGGTTGAACCGCCGCTGCCTTGAGACATGCCAAGCTGTGACTGCAAATTAGTGAGTTTACTGTTAAAATCGTTATAGGTAACTGTGTAGCCGATTAAACCTCCTGCAACTAAACCCACCAAAAGAAGCATAACTAACACTACGCCGCTAAACCGTCTCTTTTTTTCGACGGGAGGAGGGGGAATAGAGGGAAAAATTGTAGGTTGTGTTTCTGGTTGTGACTCCATCATTCACCACTAAGAGGCAAATAGTTCGTCAGTTTGGAACAGCGGCTTCTTGCATGCAGGGCAATTGTCGTCAGTCATTTTGATTGGTGCACCACAGTGAGGACATTTGCTGTTCTTCTTTGCTAGATGCAGACCTTCCTTCTCTTTAACTATTTTGCCATCTTTGAGTAAAAGCATGCGCTCGGTATGCATTGCAGCATTAGTATCATGAGTTACCATTATGATAGTTGTTCCTTGATTCAAGTTTAGGTTGGCTAGGAGTTTTATGATTTCTTGCTTGTTTTTTGTGTCAAGGTTGCCTGTGGGTTCATCAGCAAGGATTATAGCGGGGTCGTTTGCTAACGCCCTTGCGATTGCAACGCGTTGCTGCTCGCCTTGGCTGAGTCTTTGCGGTCTATGGTTCTCCCTGCCAGATAACCCAACCAAATTAAGGAGTTCACTTGCACGTTTCCTGCGTTCTTCTCTGCTTTTGATTTTGCCTTCCATAGGTAATTCTACGTTTTCTCTGGCGTTTAGGTATGGAAGTAGGTTGAAGGATTGGAAGATGAAGCCCATCTTGTCGCGACGTACCTTGTAGAGTTTGTCTTCAGGGGTTTTTGTAACATTTATGTCGTCTAATATTACGGTTCCTTCAGTGGGTTTGTCGATGCATCCGATCATGTTCAGCAGGGTAGTTTTGCCTGACCCTGATGGGCCCATGATGGCTATGAATTCGCCTTTGTTCACGGTCAAGTTCAGGTTGGTGAGGGCGTTGACTGGGCGTTTGCCTAGCATGTAGGTTTTGTTTAGGTTTTCTATTTGCAGTACAGGTTTACTCATATTTCATCGCCTCCGCGGGTCTAATTTTTGCTGCTCTCCACGCAGGGTAAAGCGTGCCCACAACCCCGAGTAACACGGCTGCACCCAAAGCTTCTAGCATAAGGGTTGTACTCAAAGTCACAGTAGTAGCACTACCCGTTGCTATATTCATGAAACCCATCTGAGTTCCAACGGTTGGTAGTAACAGGGACGACAAAGTCGGCGCTGCGAAAGCGGCTATAGCGATACCTACAACCCCTGCGATTGTACTAAGAAGCAAACCTTCGACGAGGAATTGCCCCATAACCACTTTGTTGCTGAAACCGATTGCTTTGAGTGTCCCAATTTCTTTAGTCCGTTCCCTAACAGTGTACAGCATCACGAACAACACAATGAGGCTGGTTGCAGCCACGACTACGATTATTTCTTGAATTGCCGTTGCCTCGGTTGCCGCCAGAGAGGATTGGGCGCTCGCTAAAGCTTCTTCGTACATTGCTTGCTGCCGTTGTAGTTGGTCAAGGCGATCCTGCTGGGTGGTTACGGACAATTCGGGGTGTAGGGAAGATATGCTGCTTGCAACCGAATCTACAACTTCGCTGTTTGTAGTGAAAACTTTCAGGCTCGTTATGTAGCCGGTGTTGTTTGTGATTCGTTGAACGTCAGAGAGGTTCATGTAAAGTGACTGAATGTTCTCAGTTGAAGAAGGAGAGTAAATACCAACTACCGTAAAGGTTTCGTTCACAATCGTGACTTCGTCGCCGACTCCGACATTGAAGAATTTCGAGTTGTTCAGACTTAGCAGGACAACCCCGCTTTCACCTGCTTGGAGATTTCTTCCAGAAGTAATGTTTGTTGGTAATATCGAGTAATTATCAACCAATTCAGAGACTAAAGGAATCCCTTGAATCGTGTAGTCAACTATTAAAGTAGTGAAGGTTCGACCCATGAAAGTAGTTGTTCGGTTGCTGCTGCCCTGAGAAGCCGTGAGTATCTCCTCTACAGCTGCTACACCGTTAATGTTTGCAATATCAGAATATAGACTTTGATTCATGGGAGAAGCTGTACCTGCAGCGGCACCGAACTGACCCCCACCAGCACCTCCGAATCCACCAAAATTCTGAGGCCCAGTAGCACCAGAACTTGACCCGCCACTACTCGAGCCACCGGTTCTATCGTTTGTGTTGGGCGACGGCGTGGCGGCTTGACTAAAACCAAAGCCCGCAAAATTAGCGGACATAGAAACATCTATTTGACTTAATGTTTGATTGATGGACTGGCTTGTTTGTGTGATTGTGTTTCCTAGATTGTTAGCCATTGCACTGGTTGACTCCTGATTAGCCATTAAACCTGCAGGAATCGAAACCATAATCGATAATGAAATGCTTAAGGCAACAATTACTAGCAGAGCTCGTGTTTTTCGTCTTGAGAGGTTACGTAATGCGCGACTAATTATTCCCATATACATCACTTGGTTTTATTGTAAATTCGAGACAACCAAGAAGGAAAATGAAGGGGTATTTTGGGCAGTTTGGGCTTATGACCAAATTGTAATTCACGTCCCTTCTTGGTTGTCTGCGCCCATTTTAGCGGGATTTATTATTAAACGATTTACCCAAATCTATCCCCAATCAATAGCCACCACAAAATCCCCGCAAAGTCGATTCAGAATTTTTATATTAATTTGACTGGATGGGATTTCAATTTGGGCACAACTTTATAACCTCAAGTTAACAAACAATTCCATTAATTCATTGCACGGAGCGGTAGGAAACTGTCAGCGAATGCACGTTCACTAAAATACCTCCTGGGCTGGCTCATCGCGGGTACCAGAGGCGGGCCGACTCGTGCAAAAATAATCGAAACACTAAAAGTGTCACCTCAAAACGCAAATCAACTAGCAACCCTGCTTCAGATGGATTACAAGACGATGCGTCACCACCTTGAGGTTCTAGAGAAGAACAAAATGTTAACTTCTGTTGGCGACCGATACGGTGCAACCTATTTTCTTTCGCAGATGCTAGAGGACAACTATGCTTTGTTTGAGGAGATTGTGAATAAAATCGGGAAAAAGTAATAAAAGGAGAACACAAAGAGGGTTCAGGTAATGAATAGAAAAAGAATGATTGCGATACTGCTTGCGGTTTTGATAGGGTTATCCGCACTTCTAGCATTTGTTATGACGTCCTATCAATTTCTAGAACAAGGCTTCGGTTTCCCGTTTTCACGAAGAGCCACCATGGTTAATCCAGGTGACATAGAGTTGTATTACACCGCAAGAACCATCCTCTCAACCGTAAACATTGTCCTAACAGTGGTTCTAATCTTCAACTACGTGGGGATTTACCTCAAAACCAAATCAGAATTCACCATCGGATTAACACTGTTCGCCACCTTCTTCCTCATAAAAGACATCGCATGGAGCCCCTTCATCATCGGTTTAGCTGGCTTTGGCATGTTTGGGCTGGGTCCCTTCGCGTTCCTGCCTGACCTGTTTGAGATGGCGGCGTTGCTTGTACTCTTCTACCTAAGTGTCAAATACTAACACCTACTTTTTTTGGTTAACCTCTAATAAGCAGCGGAACATACTGTTTTTAGAGGAACAGTCTTTTGTCGGTTCAAAATCGAAAAGCTAACAAGCTAATCAACCAAAAAAGCCCCTATCTGCTTCAACATGCCTACAACCCCGTTGACTGGTACCCATGGGGAGAAGAGGCATTCGAGAAGGCGAAAGCAGAGGATAAACCAGTTTTTGTATCAATCGGGTATTCAACCTGCCACTGGTGCCACGTGATGGAGAAAGAATCCTTTGAGGACGAGCAGGTAGCAGAGTTGATGAACAAAGCGTTTGTATGCATAAAGGTTGACCGCGAAGAACGACCCGACATAGACGCCGTTTACATGGCGGCTTGTCAAGCTATGGGCAGAAACTGCGGTTGGCCCCTAAACGTGGTCACCACCCCAGACAAGAAACCGTTTTTTGTCGCCAGCTACAGCCCAAAAGACAACAACTACGGCACAGTAGGCATGCTAAGCTTGGTTCCTCAGATTGAGCAGATTTGGAAAAACCGTCGAGTTGAACTCGAAGCTATGGGACAAGAAATCACAGAACAAATCAGCATGCAGCCCGTATCGAAACATGAAGGCGAGTTGGGAATATCTGTACTTGAGGAAGCATTTGATCAGTTGTTTTTGGCTTTTGACCATGAAAACGGCGGGTTCGGGTCAGCACCCAAATTCCCCTCACCCCATAACCTGCTGTTTCTAATGCGCTACTACGTTAGGACTAAGCAGAATTCGGCGTGGAGCATGGTTGACAAGACCTTGCGTGCGATGCGTTTAGGCGGCATTTTCGATCAAGTCGGTTTAGGTTTCCATCGGTACTCAACAGACGCTCACTGGCTGGTGCCCCATTTTGAAAAAATGCTCTATGACCAAGCCTTACTTGCGCTTACCTACGTCGAAGCCTTCCAGCTATCAGGTGCGCCCAGGTTTAAAGTCACAGCAAAAGAAACACTCGACTATGTCCTGCGTGACCTCACCTCTCCAGAGGGCGGCTTCTACTCCGCCGAAGACGCGGACAGCGAGGGAGAAGAAGGCAAATTCTACCTCTGGACTCAAGACGAACTAAAGCAGACACTTCCAGCTGACCTCGCAGATTTCGCCATTCAAATCTTCGGCGTTAAAGCCTTGGGCAACTACAGTGAACCATTCAAAGGTGGGAACGGCAAAAACATCCTACACCTCGCTGTGCCACTGGATCAAATGGCGACACAAACTGGTTTAACCGTTGACCAAGTGATTGGGAAATTGGGAAAAATTGTTAACCTGCTTTTTGCTGAACGCTCAAAACGGGTGCGACCTGCCAGAGATGACAAAGTGCTTTTGGACTGGAACGGTTTAACCATCGCAGCGTTGGCGAGGGCAGGCGCGGTTTTTGGGGAACAAAAATACCTTTTAGCTGCAGAGAAAGCAGTGGATTTTCTCTTAAGCACCATGCAAACTGCAGATGGGCGGCTCTACCACAGGTACGCAAAAGGCGAAAGCGCCGTCTTGGGCTTCCTAGATGACTATGCAATGATGATTTGGGGGTTAATCGAGCTCTACGAGGCAGACTTCAACGAGAAGTACCTGCAGAAGGCTATCGGTTTGGCTAAAACAATGATCGAAGATTTCTGGGACGACACCAACAGCGGCTTCTACTTCACGCCCAAAACAGCCACAGAGGTTCCACGAATGAAGCAGACCTACGATGGCGCGGCACCCTCG
>Ga0073932_1003007_pt1 | contig 24067 bp, 19 predicted proteins | sample DewCreD2012metaG_FD_76967 | JGI IMG/M metagenome (GOLD analysis project Ga0073932, IMG submission 76967) | Hot spring sediment bacterial and archeal communities from British Columbia, Canada, to study Microbial Dark Matter (Phase II) - Dewar... ...
CATGCTGACTCTTCGGAAGCTCTTCCAGCGCGTCCTGCACGGGACGCTGGCCGCCAGCCTCCTCCTGTCCCCGCTCCCCGCCGCCCTGGCCGACACCGGCAGTTTGCCGGCGCCGCAGGGCGTTGACGGCCTCCGGCTGGAGGCCCCCATCGAAGTAGACAAGATTGCGCCCGACCTGGCCGGCGCCACCGGCCGCCGGGAAGTGGTCATCCGCCTGGCGGCGACGCCTGCCGGCCTGCAGAGCGGCGCCTCGTCGCAGAGGTCCCAGGCCGCCGCCGTCACGGCCCAGCAGGACGCGGTCATCGCCAGCGTCCAGGCCATTGACGCCAGCGCGACGGTGCTGGGGCGCACCCGCGTGGTGCTGAACGCGGTGATGATGGACGTGGACAGCGCCTACCTGGACGCCATCGCCCAGGATGTGCGCGTCGTGGCCATCAACGGCGTCGGCCAGTACGAGATCGACCTGTCTGAGACCGTGCCCTATATCGGCGCCACGGCGGCGCAACCGGCCGGCTTCTACGGCCAGGACGTGAAGGTCGCCGTGCTGGACAGCGGCATCGACTACACGCACGCCGCGTTCGGCGGCCCGGGCACGGCCGCGGCCTACCAGGCCGCCTACGGCGTCAGCACCGGCGATGCGCGCAACACCACCCGCGACGGCCTGTTCCCGACCGCGCGCGTGGTGGACGGCTATGACTTCGTAGGCGAGACCTGGCCGAGCGGCCCGCTGGCCCCCGACGAGGACCCGATTGACTGCGGCCCGGCCAGCATCCCGGCGCCCTGCGCCGGCGGCCACGGCACGCACGTCGCCGACATCATCGGCGGCGCGGGCGGCGTGGCGCCCCAGGTGGACCTGTACGCCGTGAAAGTCTGCTCGGCGGTCTCCACCTCGTGCAGCGGCGTGGCCATCCTGCAGGGCATCGACTGGGCCGCCGACCCGAACGGCGACGGCGACACCAGCGACCGCGTCGACATCATCAACATGTCGCTCGGCGCGCTGTACGGCCAGAACTACGACAACTCGGCCGCCATCGCCGTGGACAACGCCACCGCGATCGGCATCCTGACCGTGGCCTCGGCCGGCAACAGCTCCGACAAGGCGTACGTCTCCGGCACGCCGGGCGGCGCGCGCACCGCGCTCTCGGTGGCCCAGACCGAAGTGCCGTCCTCCCAATTGCAGCTGCTCACCCTGAACAGCTCGGCGGTGAGCAACGTCAACATCGGCGCCATCTTCCAGCCCTGGTCCGCGCCGCTGGTCAGCGTCATCAGCGCGCCGGTGGTCTACGACACGGCCAACACCGGGACGCGCCAGGGCTGCAGCAACGCCGCCGGCGCCAGCCCCTGGGTCGGCACGCCGCTGGCCGGCAAGATCGTCGTGGTGGACCGCGGCACCTGCAGCTTCAGCCTGAAGATCGCCAACATCGCCGCGGCCGGCGGTCTGGCCGGCATCATCGCCCTGGTGGACGGCAGCCTGCCGTTCTCCGGCGGCTTCGGCGGCGGCACGCCGACCGTCCCCGGCTACATGATCCGGCTGGTGGACGGCAACGCGATCAAGGCGCAGATCCCCAACGGGGCCACGCTCACGCTCGATCCCGACAACCAGAGCCCGCTGGTGGGCACGGTCGTCGGCTCGTCGTCGCGCGGCCCGGCGATGGGGCAGATGTTCTACGGCAACAACATCATGTACGGCCAGATCGTCAAGCCGGAGATCGGCGCGCCCGGCGCGTCCGTCTCGGCGGTGGCCGGCTCCGGCGTGGGCGTCGCCGCCTTCGGCGGCACCTCGGGCGCGGCGCCCATGGTGGCCGGCTCGGCGGCGCTGCTCAAGAACGTCAACCCCTTCCTCTCCCCGCAGGAGTTGAAGGCGGTGCTGATGAACAACGCCGAGACCAACATCTTCAACTCCCCGGCCCTGTTCGGCGGCGGGCTGGCGCCCATCACGCGCATCGGCGGCGGCGAGATCCGCATCGACCGCGCCGTCGGCTTCAAGGCCGCGGCCTGGGAGAAGGACAACGGCAGCGGCGCGCTCTCGTTCGGCTTCCACGACGTGACCGGCACGACCAAGTTGCAGCGCACGGTCGTGGTCCGCAACTACTCCAGCCAGTCCATCACCTACCACATCGCCTCCGGCTTCCGCTTCGCGGACGACGCCGCCAACGGCGCGGTCAGCCTGAGCCACCCGGCCTCGCTCACGGTGCCCGGGAACAGCTCGCGCACATTCCGCGTCACGCTGACCATCAACGGCGCGCTGCTGCGCGACTGGGTCATGAACCTGGGCGCGACCGGCGGCGACGCCAGCGCGGTCAACTCGCTGACCACGTTCGAGTACGACGGCTACGTGACCCTGACCAGCGGCTCGGCCAACACCCTCAACCTGCCGTGGCACGTCCTGCCGCGCAAGGCCGCCAACGTCAGCGGCCCGACGAAGGTGACGGCCGGCGCGCCGGCCACGTACAAGAACACCGGCGCGGCCACGGCCAACGTCGATGTGTTCTCGTGGGTGGGCACGAACCCCTTCGACACGGCCGCCGGTTTCGCGGGCGAGGGCGCGCCGCAGATCACGCTCAAGCACGTGGGCGTGGCCACCTTCGCCGGCGGCGGCAGCTGCGGCCCGTACATCCTGCAGTTCGCGGTCAACGCCTGGCGCCGCTCGACGACGCCCGAGGCCCCGTACCAGGCCCGCCTCAACCTGGACGTGGACCGCGACGGCGTGTACGACTTTCAGGTGCGCAACGCGGACGCCACGCTCAACAACCTGACGGACGGCCGCAACTTCTCCTGGGTGGTGAACCTGCGCACCGGCGCGGCCAACGCGTTCTTCTTCACCGACCACGGCTCGAACAGCGCCAACATGCTGCTGACGATCTGCAGCAGCCAGCTGGCGGACGCCACCCGCCCGGCCGCGCTCGGCGGACCGATCCCGATCCCGGCGCTCGGCCAGCTCATCAACGTGCGCGCGGCGTCGTTCGACAACTACTTCACCGGCGTGGAGACCAGCTACATCGACGGCATCGTCATCGCCCCGGCCGGCGAGAAGTACACCGGCAGCCTGACGATCCCGGCCGGCGGCAGCGCCGCGCTGACGGCGACGCCCACCGGCTCCACGGCGGCCACCACCGACCGCGGCCTGCTGTTGATGATCAGCGGCTCGGCCAACGGCGCTCCGGAAGGCCAGGAGGCGATCGCGGTGACGGTCAACCCGTAACCGACCGCCGCCCGCGCTTCCCGTAGAAAAGACACCGCCCACGGAGCCTCCGTGGGCGGTGTTTGATTGTAGCGGGGTGGAATGAGCCCACATTCCACCCGGCGGAGGAGGGAGAGGCGGAAGACGGGGCTCCCGCGCGCAGCCCGCCACGGGCGGCGGCCATCCATCCGTGACGGGCTGCAGGCGAGGGCGTCGGCGGCTGGCGATAGGGACCGGCCGCCCGGCCTACTCCAGCCGGCTGGCCGCCGCGCCGAGCAGCGGCGTGCGCGACACCGGCTTTTCCGGTTCCGGGCTCCCGGCGGCGACCAGGCGGAGGGCCGCGCCGGACGCGGGTTGGTCAAATTCTGCCGGCGCGAACGGCAGCTCGTGCGCGGCCGGGGCGAAGACAGGCGCGCTCACGGCCGGCGCGTCGGCGGGGACGAACGCGCCGCCGTCGGTCTCCAGCTGGCCCGGCGCGCCCGGCGCCAGCAGCATGCGCCAGAGCAGCGCGGCCAGGAGCATCAGCGAGCCGGCCGACGCCAGTCCGCTCTTCAGAGCCGGCCAGAGGCGGATGGACATGGGCTGCAACTGGCCGCGCACCCGGCCGGCGAGGTCCGGCGCCGGCGCCGCGCGCACCTGACGCCGGTGCCGTTCGCCGATCTGGCGCAACGAGGTCTGCAACTGGTCAAGATCGTCGGCGTAGGCGCGGCAGGCCGCGCAGCCGGCCAGGTGCCGGTCCAGGGCCGCGGCCTGTTCGGGCGGCAGGGCGTCGTCCAGGGCCGCCTGCAAGTAAGCGCGCGCTTGGCGATGAGAAAGAACCGTCATGGCAGTGTCAGCGGCCGGCCGCCCGGCGATCCGGTCTCCGCGCCGGCGGGTGGACCGGATGGCTGGAGCGCGGCCCGCAACCGTTCTCGCGCGGTGAACAGGCGCGAGTGGACCGTCCCTTCGTTGAGGCCCAGAATCTGGGCGATCTCGGCCGTCGGCAGATCATGATAGTAACGCAGCAGGACCGGCAGCCGGTGCTTTTCATCGAGCCGCTGGACGGCCCGCAGCACGTCCGCCTGGGTCTCTTCGCGCAGGGCAGCCTCCTCCGGCCGCTCGTGCGCCTCGCCCTTCAGGTGGAACAGGCCCTGCAGCACGGCCAGGAGTTGCTCGCCGCGGCGCCGCTTGTTCAGGCGCTTGCGGCAGATGTTGAGCGTGATGGTGTACAGCCAGGTCGTGATCGAGGCCTCGCCGCGGTACGACCGCCGATGGCGCAAGGCGGCCACCAGGGCATCCTGCGCGGCATCCTCGGCCTCCACCGCATCCTCCAGGATCGACAGCGCAAAGCGGTAGACCGTCTGCTGATGAGCGCGGACGAAGTGCTCGCCGGCGGCGGCCACGGAGGCCTCGCCGGTGAGGTCGGCATAATACAGCGGCAAGGTATCTTTCACGTTGTGCCAGGTTAGATACCGAATCGGGCGGAAACCTTCACTCTAGTACTACCCTGCCTCCCTCGGCCGGGTTCAACCCGGCGCGGCGCCGCTACTCGCGGCGCACATGCTGGGCGGCGCCCAGCAGCCCCAGGAGCAGGCCTGCCACCGAGGCGCCATGCCCGACGAAGACCAGCAGAAAGCCGGCCTCGATGACGCGGAGCGTCATCAGCCACGGGATCAGGAAGCCGACCACCACCAGGCCGAGACCCAGGCCGATCATCTCGAGCGGGGTGAGCGGCCTCATCGGTTCAGCCAGCACTTGGCGAAATGGGCAGGCGCCGGCTCGAAATCCGGCGGATCGTCCACCGCGCACAGGCCCTGGATCGCCTGGGCGCAGCGCGGATGAAAACGGCAGCCGGGCGGCGGCCGGAGCAGGCTGGGCGGCTCGCCGGGCGGCACCTCGCGGAACACGGCCGCGTTCTTCGCGTCCGGGTCGGAGGTGGCGGCCAGCAGGGCCCGGGTGTAGGGGTGGCGCGGCTCGCGCAGCAGCGCCTCGACCCCGGCGCGCTCCACCAGGCGGCCGGCGTACATGACGAAGAGGCGCTCCGAAAAGTAGCGCACGGTGGAGAGGTCGTGCGTGATGTAGATCACGGCCAGGTTATGCGACTCTTGCAGGCCGCGCAGCAGGCGCAGGATCTCCACCCGCACGGACGCGTCCAGCATCGACACCGGCTCGTCGGCGACGATCAGCCTGGGCCCCAGGATCACGGCGCGGGCGATGACGAGGCGCTGCTGTTGCCCGCCGCTGAGCATGTGCGGGAACTTGTGCAGGAAGTCGTCCACCGGGCTGAGTCTGACCTCTTCCAGCGCGCGGTGGATGCGGGCCTGGCGCTCGGCGCGGTCTTTCACGCCGTTGACGATCAGCGGCTCCTCCAGAATGCGCGCCACCGTCATGAAGGGCGGCAGCGCCCCGAACGGGTCCTGCTGGACGAAGCCGACCTGCGCGCGATACCACTTCATCCGGGCCGGGCTGAGCCTGGCCAGGTCGTGGCCGGCAAAGATCACGGCGCCGCGCGTCGGCCGGTGCAGGCCGAGGAGGGTGCGCATCAGGCTGGATTTCCCGCAGCCGCTCTCGCCGACCACGGCGACGGCCTCGCCCTGGCGCAGGTCGAAGCTGACGCCGTCCACCGCGCGCACGTAGCCGGCGCGCCCGAACCCCCAGCGGCGCAGCTCGAACCAGACGTGCAGATCGCGGATGGAGAGCAGGGCCTCCGGCGCGGCCGTCGCCGCCGGGTCCAACGCGCGCGCGCGCATGTCGTCCACCATCGCTTCCGCCTTTCCGTTCACACGTGCAGCCAGCACTTCACCTGGCGGCCGCCGTGTTTCACCACCGGCGGCTCCTCCGCGCACCGGGCGAAGCGGTGCGGGCAGCGCGGCGCAAACCGGCAGCCGGAGGGCAGGTCGAACAGGCTCGGCGGCCGGCCGGCGATGAAGTCCGGCTCGGCCGCGCCGCGCAACCTCGGCACGCTGGCCATCAGCTTCTGCGAATAGGGGTGCAGCGGCGCGCTGAAGAAGCGGGCGGCGTCGCTGACCTCCACGATCTGGCCGGCGTACATCACGGCCACGCGGTCGGCCAGCTCGCTGGAGGTGGCGATGTCGTGCGTGATCAGGATGAAGCTGGTCTCCAGCGTGTGCTTGAGGCGCTTGAGCATGTTCATAATGTTGGCCTGCGTCAGCACATCCAGCGCCGAGGTCGGCTCGTCCAGGACGATGACGGCCGGCGCGGTCACCAGCGACATGGCGATGGCGACGCGCTGGCGCATGCCGCCGCTCAGCTCGAAGGCGTAGCGCTCCATGAAGTCGGCCGGCACGCCCACGTGCTGGAACATCTGGCGCGCCTGGGCCAGCGCCTCCTTGCGGTCCAGATTGAAATGGACCTGCATCGGCTCGGCCACCTGGTCGCCGACCTTGAGCACCGGGTTGAGCGAGGCCAGGGCGGACTGCGGCACCAGCGACAGGCGCACCCAGCGGACGTTGCGCCGGAACGCCTCCTCGTCCAGGGTCATCAGGTCCGACCCATCCAGGACGACCTTGCCGGAATATGTCTGCACGTTGCGCGGGAGCAGGCGCAGGATGGCCCTGGCCAGCGAGCTCTTGCCGCAGCCCGATTCGCCCAGCACCACCACCGCCTCTTGGTGGCGGAGCTCGAAGTGGACGCCGTCCACCGCCCGGACCACACCCCGGGCTGTGCGGAAGTGCAGCACCAGGTCGTCCACGCGCAGCAGCGCGCCGTTGGAGGTCGTCATCACAGGCCTCTCAGCTTCGGGTTGAAGACCCGGTCCAGCGCAAAGCCGACCATGGCGAAGGCCAGGCCGGTGAGCATGAGCAGCGCCGACGGCTCCAGCACCCAGTAATACTGTCCCTGGAAGAGCGCGCCGTTGGCCCGCGCGTCGTCGATCAGCTTGCCCCAGGTCGGCAGGACGGGGTCGCCCAGGCCGAGCACGGCCAGCGAGGCCTCCAGGAAGACGAAGGTCGGGATGACGCTGACCAGCTGCGGGATGAGGATCGGCACGATGCGCGGGATGAGGTAGAGGAAGATGATGCGCCCGGAACCGGCGCCGTAGGTGCGCGCCGCCTCCAGGTAGGGCGCTTCTTTCACCTGCAGGAAAATGGCGCGGTAGCCCTTGATGGCGCCGCCGAAGATGCTGAGCAGGATGCTGACGCCCAGCATCAGCCAGAGGCTGCGGTTGTAGAGCGTGCCGACCATGATCAGGATCGGCAGGAAGGGCAGGATCAGGTTGACCTCGGTGAGGCGCTGGATGAGGCCGTCCACCCAGCCGCCGAACCAGGCGCCGACGGCGGCGATGATCACGGTGATCACGGTGGTGCCGAGGGCGGCCAGCAGGCCGAAGGCCAGGGCGATGGGCGTGCCCCACAACAGCGCCACCATCAGGTCGCGGCGGCGATGGTCGGTGCCGGCCAGGCCGTGGACCTGGCCGTACAGGACGAACTCGGCGTCCAGGTCGGAGTCGGCCTCGAACGTCAGGCCGCTCACGCGCAGCTCATAGCGGCCCGTGAGCGGGGTCAGCGCAGCGCGCTCCGCCCCCGCCTCGGCCGGGGCCGCGAACAGGCCGCGCTCCGCCGGCAGGCCGTGCAGGCGGCGGGTGAGCTTCTCGTCCTGGGAGAGGCGATAGGTCTGCGACGGCCGGATGGAAAAGTCGCCCAGCCGGATCGCGCGGCCGTCGGGGGTGTGCCAGGTGAGGGAGACGTAGGGCTGCTTCGCGGCGAAGCGGCTGGTGAAATAGACGGCCAGCTCCTGCGGGAAGCCATCGGCCGTGTAATCGAAGGCGAAGGTGATGGCGATGTCGGTGGTGCCGGAGACGACGCGCGACGTCTTGACGGCCGTGCCGTCGGCGCTCTTCAGCACCCGCGTCTCCGGCTGGTCGGGGCCGGGCAGCCAGTTGGTCCACACGGGCTGGGCGTTCTTGGGGTTCTCGTACCAGACGTCTTCGCCCCCGCGCCACAGCCGAATGGCCTCGGCATACGGGATGGTGATAAGCGTGTACAGCGAGAGCCCGACCAGGGCGGCGATGATCGCCAGGCCGGCCACGGCCGACGGGTACTGGGCCAGGTCGCGCCAGGCCCTGCGCAGCGTGTTCATGCCGGCCGGCCCTCGCCGCCGATGCGGACGCGCGGGTCCACGAGGGCGTAGATGAAATCCAGGATAAAGACGGTGAGCGCCAGCAGGTAGGCGTACAGGACCGTGGAGCCGACGATGACGGGCGTGTCGTACAGGCCGATGGCGCGGAAGAAGAGCCGGCCCAGCCCCGGCCAGTTGAAGACCGTCTCCAGGATGATGGCGCCCTGCCAGACCGTGATCAGCGTCAGGGCGAAGTTGGTGAGGATCGTCGGCAGGGTCGGCCGCAGGATGTAGCGCTGCTCGATCTGCTGCGCGGTCAGGCCCTTGGCCCGGGCCATCTCCACGTAGTCCTCGCTGGAGTAGATGAGGAAGAACGTGCGGTAGGCATAGACCGCGCCGAAGAGCGTGCTCAGGATCAGGGCGGCCACGGGCAGCGCCAGGTGCTCGGCCAGGCTCAGGCCGTACAGCACCGGCGATTCGGGCGGCGGCGCGGCCACCATCCCGCCGAACGGCAGCACCCCGAGCAGCGCGGCGAAGATCAGGATCAGGAAGATGCCGAAGAACCAGCCCGGCGCGGCCGAGGTCGGCGAGAGGGCGATGATGGCCTTGTCCAGCCAGCTCCCATACTGCCGCGAGAGCGACAGGCCCAGGAGCAGGCTCAGGAAGAAGTTGGCCAGGTTGGCGGTGGCGAAGAGCAGCAGCGTGGACGGCAGCCGCTCCAGGATGATCAGCCGCACCTGCCGGGAGCCGGTGTCGCTGGTCATGTTCTCGGCCCGGCCCAGGTTGAGAGTCAGGGCGTCGCCCAGATAGGCCACGCTGCGCAGGAGGAACGGCTGGTTGAGCCCCAGGCGCTCCTCCTGCAGGCGGACCAGCTCCGCAATCCGCTGATCGCGCACCTCCTTGGCCAGAGCCTGAAACTGCGGCGTCGTCAGCAGGGCGGAGACCTGCTCCTGGATCTGGCCGCGCCGGATCTCGTCCACGTGGCCGCCCATGTTGGCGATGAGGATCGTCAGATAGACGCCGACGACGACGGTCAGGAACAGGGCCACGGTCTTGATCAGCGTGTAGCGGGCCAGGCGCGCCAGGGTGCTGGCGCCGGCCGCGGGGGCGGCGGGCGCAGCGCTGGCCGGGACAGGCCGGGCGGCGTGGGTCATCGGGGCCTCGCTTTCCCTCACTCCCTCTGTCCCCCCATCGCCGCACATCAGGCGCGGGCCTTGTCAGCGCCCTGGGGCGGCGATGGGGGGATGAAAGGGGAGTTACGGCGCAGTGACGAACTCGAACGACGCGAAGCTCGGGATGCTGACCAGCTTAGAGACCACGGCCACTTCCAGCCGGTTCGACCCGGCCTCCAGTTGGCCCGTCATCTCCGGGCTGAGCGTGATCTGCCACTGCCCGTCGGCGACGGCCTCCGCCTGGCCGGTGGCGGCCAGCGCGCCCGTGGCGTCGAAGACCAGGTACTTGACCTCCTCGATGTCCACCTGCGGGTAGGGCGCGCCCTTGAAGGTGGCGAACACGTCGTAGACAGCCTCAGAGTTGATGGTCACGCGGCCGGGGCCGTCCAGCTCCGCCACCGCCAGCCGCGGCTCGGAGAAGCCCGCCCACTTGCTCACCGGGTCGGGGTAGTCGGCGAAGTGCTTGAGGATGACCGTGCCCTCCACCGGGAAGACCCGGTCGAGGTAGTAAGCGCCGGTGCCCACCCAGAAGTGGCCGTGGCGGCGGTACCACTCCTGCAGGTTGGCGTAGCGGGCGGCCACCTGGTCGGCGGTGAGGTACTGGCCGAGGGTCGGCGCGTAGGGGAGGTAGCCTTCGGTCGCCGCCTGGTTCAGCTTGGCCTCCAGGATCGCCAGGCTCGGCCCGCCGATGTACGACATCCACTCGACTTCGTTCTTGTTGGCCTTGTCCGAGGAGAAGGCCAGCTCGTTGTTGGCTTCGGCCAGGATGCCCAGGCTCAGGTTGTGCCAGGCGCCCGGACCCTGGGTGTAGTAGGGGAAGAACACGGCGAACGGCGTGTTGTCGAGCGAGACGTTCAGCTCGGCGTCGAGGAAGTACTGATCGGTGTAATACTCGATCACCAGCGGGTCTTCCTGGACGATGCGCAGGCCCTTGAGAGAGGTCGAGAGCGACTCATAGAACGGCACGGTCGATTCGTCGTAGAGGGCGCTCTCCGGCTTGCTCTGGTCGAAGGCCAGGATCCAGAGCATGACGATATCGGCCAGCAAGAACGAGCTGCCATCGTGCCACTTGAGGTCGTACAGGTTCTCGGGGTAGTGCACGATCAGCCTGGCGTTGGCCGTCAGCCCCTCCGGGTGCTTCTCGCCCACGGTGATGAACTGTTGGGCGGCGGCGTCCCAGTCGATCCAGGCGTCGGCGGGCACGTCGTTCTGCGGGACGAACTCTAGCTGGACCCAGTCCAGCGTGGAGGTGACGGGCAGGCCGTCCTTGATGAAAAGTTCCATGCGCTCGATGCGCTGCGGCCAGGCCAGCCCGGTGTACGGGTCGGGGATGACCTCGCGGTCGCCGGTGCCGCGCTGCAGCATGGCGTCGTACACCCAGTTGCTGCCGGCGATCGGGTTCCACGGGTCGGTCAGGATGCTGGCGTTGGCGAGCGTCAGCGCGCCGCCCACCTGGCCCTCCTTGCGGAGCGTGAACGGCCACAGCCAGGCGCCCTGGACGCCGCCCGCCAGGTCGGCGGCGATGAGCGTGCCGGCGCGCACGGGCGAGTAGCTCAGCTCGTCCACCACCCAGATGCGGGACGAGTCCTCCATGGCCAGCTCGAGCGCGCGCTCGAAAAGCCGGCCGCGCTCGGCCATATCCTGGAAGTCGTTGCGGAACAGGCGGTCCGAGACCTCGTCGAACTCGGGCGCGGGCGTGTAGTTCTGCCACAAGGGGTTGCTGCGCCCGCGCGGCGTGAAGTAGAAGTCGAAGTTGGCGCCCAGGTCGCGGTTGATGATGGTGGTGACCCAGCCGCCGGTGTAATAGTGGTACAGGCCGTCGTTGGGGTCGCCCGCCAGCCAGATGGGGGACGCCTCGGCCGCGCTCTTGTAGTCGCGCCGGACCGTGAAGCCCAGGTTTTCCAGCTGGTTGCCGACGTAGTCGCCGATGTCGCGGCGCTCGTCCTCGGTGCGGATCAGGCCGATGATCTCCACCGGCTCGCCGTTGTACGTCCACCGGCCGTCGACCCGCGTCGCCCCGAGTTGCTCCATTTCCTCGGTGATGACCTGGGCGGCCTTCTCCGGGTCGTAGGCGTACTTGGCCTCCAGCTCGCGCACCTTGGCGATGTAGCGGGTGTAGTCCGGGAAGCCGGTGTTGATCGGCAGGTAGCGCGGCACGCCCAGGCCGCCCATGATCTCCTGGCCGATGTAGTGGCGGTCGATCAGCCAGTTCATGGCCTCGCGGATGCGGGCCACGGCGAAGGGGTTGAGCTTGCCGGTGCCCTCGAAGAGGGGGCCGGTGGGGTTGAACGTGATCTCGTCGTTGGTGCCGGCGCCCTCCACCCGGCTCAGGTTGGGCAGGCTCTGGATGCGCGCCAGCACCTCCGGGTCGGCGGCGGCGAAGGCGTACACGTCCAGCTCGCCGACGTCAATGCGCGCGACCGCGGCCTCGGTCGACGGCTCCTCGACCACGACGATCTGGTCCAGCCAGCCGCCGCGCCGATCCACCGGCGCGGCCGTGGGCGTGACCAGGACATCCCGGGGCACTTCCACCGGCACCTCCACCGTCTCGCGGATGACCTGCGGCGGCGCGGTGACTTCGCGCTCCACCACCTGCGGCGTGGCCGTGGCGCAGGCCGCCAGCAACAGGCTGGCGATTACGATGAGGTTGAGGTGGATAAGCGTTTTGTGACGTGACATCTTTTCTCCTCCAGCGGGGTGAGCGTGGCCAAGGGACGGTGTGGGTCGTTTCTCGGTCGGCGTTGCGGCGTTGCGATCACCCCCTCTCACGGGTGCCTCAGGTCTGACGGCCTCGCGGTGCGGACCGGCGTCAGCTGGCGGCCGGCACGCGATAGAAGCACGCCCGGCCGGCCCCGGCCATCAGGGCGGCGGCCAGGCGGCCTTCGGAGTCCGGGGTGCGGCTCCCGCGCGCCGCGGCCGCCCGCAACAGCTCCAGCCGGCGCCGCCGGGCCGGCCGCCGGCCGGCCACCCGCGCCCAGAGCGCCGCGGCGATCAGCGCATCGAGCGCGGCCGGGGCGGGCCTACCTGCCCTCAACAGCGACCGCCTGATCATCGCCAGCCTGTTCCCGGCGCATCGGGCGGGCCGCGCCCTGCCGGACCAGCGCCCGCCGCAGGGTCTGCCGCCCGTAGTGCAGGCGCGATTTCACCGTGCCCACCGGCCGGGCGAGCACGCGCGCGATCTCCTTCAGCTGCAGCCCGCCCAGGTAGTACAACTGCAGCACCACCCGCTGCGGGCAGGGCAGGGCGTCGAGGGCGCCCTCCAGCGCCGCCCGCCAGTCGCGCGCGGCCAGCCACGCGCCCGGCGCCATCAGGCGGTCGAACCGGTCGAGCAGCTTGTCGATCCCGGCCTCGTCGGACTCGTTCGCCGGCCCGGCCAGCCGGGCCCGGCTCAGGTCGATCGTCGTGCGGTAGAGCCAGGGGGCCAGCGCCGCGTCGCCTGCCAGGCGTCCGGCCTCGGCGCGCAACTGGACGAAGCACTGTCGCTGGATGTCCTCGGCCGCGCGCGGGTTGCGCGTGATGGCCAGCGCCGTCTGATACAGCGGCGGGCCGTATTTCTCGGTCAGCGCCTGGAGGGCGGCGGCGTCGCCGCGGCGGAGCTGGGAGAGGAGATGCCGGTCCTTGATCGTCGTCGCCATGGTCGTGTTCCACACGCTGCGCCTGGCCCGGGACAACGCGTGATAACAAACACACTCGTTGACCGGGCCGAAAGTTCGTCCGCCCGGCGGGATTGAACCTTTTGAACTGCGGCGGAGCCGGGCGCGGCCACCCGGCAGGGGTGAGATACGGATCGCGGGGAAAATCTTCAGAGGCGGGGGCGAGGCGAGCGGCTGACCGGCTCTGTGGTTGTTGGCGCCCGGCCGTCAGCCAGAGTCGCTGGCCGGTTGCCGAAACGGTGAGGCCGTCGTAACGCGTCGCAAAACTGGAGGGGGGACCCGGCCCCTGTATAATCCAACCATGCCCCCAAGCGGCTCAGCGCCGTCGGCGCCGAGGCCCTTTTACTGTTAGGAGACCGAGCACCCGGCGCTGATCGCCCCGGATGCGGCCGCCTGCCTGGCACGGTCCAGGACGCCGGCGAGGGGCCTGCCGTCGGACGACCGGCCGCACATCTGCGACAAGCTCTGCCGCGCGCCGGACCCAGGGCCGGGGGACGACGTTCACGCTCACTCAGCCGGCCTCAACAGGACCTCTCTCATGACCAAATCTCTCAGCGGCGTCTGGCGCCTGACCCGGTTCTACGAGTACGTTGCCTTTGTCGTCATCACCACGCTGCTGGGCGCGGCCGCCGGCGGCGGCTCGCTGGGCTGGCCGCTGGTCGTGGCGCTGGCCGCCAACTGGCTGGCGGTCGGCTTCGCGTTCATGATCAACGACGTCGAGGACGCGCCGGACGACGCGCTGACCCCGGCCAAGGCGCGGCGCAACCCGGTCTCGGCCGGCGAGCTCTCGCCGCGCCTGGCGCGGGCGCTGTCCTTCAGCGCGGCGGCGCTGGCGGCCGGCCTGTACGCCTGGCTGGGCCTGGGCCCATTTGTGATCGGCGTGACCTGCCTGGTCCTGGCCTGGTTCTACTCCTGGCGGCGTGTGCGGCTCAAAGCCATCCCGGTCGCCGACCTGATCTCGCACATCTTCATGCTGGCCGGCCTGCAATTGCTGGCCGCCTACGCCACCTTCCGCGACGCCCCGGACTGGAACCTGGCCTTTCCGCTGGCGTTTGTCATGGCGATCAGCCTGTACGGGCAGTTGTTCAACGAGCTGCGCGATTTTGAGGGCGACCGCAAGGCCGGCGTCACGCACACGGCCAGCTTCCTCGGCGCGCGGCGGGCGTATGTGCTGATGATGATCTGGCTCGCTGTCGGCATCATCTCCGCCGGCATGTTCATCTTCGTCTTCCGGCTGATCCCGACCTGGGTGCTGCTGAGCACGGCCGGGCTGGCGGCGCTTTTCTCGCTGTGGCCCGCCCTCCGGGTTCGGCGCGCGCGCTCGGTGGTGGAGGGGCAGGGCTCTTTCCACAAGCCGCTCGAGGCGGCCGCCGCCCTGGCTCTGACGGCCTGGTTCGTCAGTCCGGCGGCGCTGGAGGCGCTGCTGCTCCTGACGGCCGGGCGCTAAAGGCAAGCCGGTATGGATGGCTGACGCGCGGCGAGCGGCCGCGTTTCACACCATGCCCGCAGCACCTCGGCCACGCTCCAGGCCTGGGCCGGGCAGGCGTGGGGGGTGTGCGGCGGGTCGCCGTCGAAGACCTCGCTGATGGTGCCGAGGCCGGCCTCGTCCAGGTGGCCCAGCAGCGGCTCCAGGAAGGAGCGCGCCTGGGCGCGGTCGCCGTAGACGCGCAGATGCGCGCTGACGAACGGGCCGATCAGCCAGGCCCAGACCGTGCCCTGGTGGTAGGCGGTGTCGCGCGCGCGCCGGTCGCCGGTGTAGCGGCCGTGGTAACGCGGGTCGTCGGCGGGCAGGGTGCGCAGGCCGTGGGAGGTGAGCAGCCGCCGCGCGCACACGTCCACCACCGCCCGCTGCTGCGCCGGCGTCAGCAGATCGCCGGCGCCGGGCAGCGCCACGGCCAGAAGCTGGTTGGGGCGCAGGGTGGCGTCGTCGCCCTGCGGCCCGTCGAGCACGTCGTAGCAATAGCCGGCTGCGGCATTCCAGAAGCGCGCAAAGCCCGCGCGCGTGCGGGCCGCCAGCGCCTCGAACTCGCCCGCCGGCTCCCCCAGCCGCCGCGCGAACCCGCCCATGGCGCGCAGGGCGCTGTACCAGAGCGCGTTGATCTCCACCGCCTTGCCGGTGCGCGGCGTCACCACCCAGTCGTCGATCTTCACATCCATCCAGGTCAGTTGCACGCCCGGCTCGCCGGCGGCCAGCAAGCCGTCGGCCGGGTCAACGCGGATCCCGTAGCGGGTGCCGCGCAAGTGCCAGACGACGATGTCCTGCAGGACCGGGAACAGGTCGCGCACCAGGGCGTCGTCCCCCGTCGCCGCGTGATAAGCGCGGATCGCCTCGAAATACCAGAGCGTCGCATCCACGGTGTTGTAGGCGGCAGGCGGCGGGGCCGGGCGCTTAAGCGAACCGTTCTGCGGTTCGCCTTTGTCGGGGAAATAGTTGGGCAGCATGCCGCGGTCGGCGTAGCGTGCGAAGGTGCGCAGGACCCTGGCGGCGACGTCGAAGCGGCGCGCGGCCAGCGCCAGGCCCGGCAGGCTGATCATCGTGTCGCGGCCCCAGTCCGTGAACCACGGGTAGCCGGCGATGACGGTGCGGCCGGCCGGGTCGTCCGGGAGCGCGCGCCGCACGATGAACTGGTCGGCGGCCAGCGCCAGCTGGCGCACGGCGGGCGGCGCATCCGCCAGGCCGCTTTGGGCGAGCAGGTCGGCCTCGTAACGCCGGCGCGCGGCATAGGCCGCCTGCCCGTCGACGTCCGGCGGCGCCGGCTCAGCCGTCAACACGAAGGCGGCCGTCTCCCCCGGCGCCAGCGTCAGCGTAAAATCGCCGGCGTGGAAGTTGGCGTCGATGGGGTCCTCGCCGCGCCCGGCCTCCGCGCTCAGGAAGTAATTCTTGCGCCACGCGCCGCGCGGCGCCGCCGCCGCCCGGTCGCTGAGCAACGTCACCGCCGCCCCGGTCTCCGGCAGCTCGACGCGCAGGCCGAGCGGCGCGGCCTCCACCCGCAGCGGGGCGCGGTTGGGCGGCGTGTTGCCGTGGTGGTCGCGGTCGTTGACGATGGCCTGCAGGTCCAGCCGCAGCGGCAGCGTGGCGCGCGTCAGGGCGTAGGTGACATAGGTGGTGTTGGCGCCGGCCTGCATCCAGACGCGCTTTTCGAGCCGGGCATCGGCGACGGCGAACGTCCAGACCGGCGTGGTCCCCTCCAGGTGGAAGCGCTCCAGGTGCGCGAACCCGGCCGGCTCGACGCGTCCGTCGGCCCAGTGGTCGGCGTGGAGCGGGTAAGCGCGGCCGTCGTAATGCGCGGTCTCGTCGAGCTTTGTCACCAGCAGCGCGCGGCCGACCGGCGGTTTGAGCGCCGCGATCAGCAGACCGTGGTAGCGGCGGGTGAGCGTCCCGGCGATCGTGCCGCCGGCGTACCCGCCCAGGCCGTTCGTCACCAGCCATTCGCGCGCCCCGGCCGCCCGCCCATCGCCGCACACCGCGCGCCCAAAAGCAAGCATCGCAACCTCCAGATAACGGGGATTGAGGGGATTATAGCGGCCGAGGGGCTGCCCGGCGCGTCCGTCATCGCCCGGGGCCGCGCGGCGGGACGAGCCATCACGGCGTGGACCGGGAGCGGCGCCGCAACCCGGTCAGAGGCGGCGCGTAGAAGGAGTTGAACCTGGCAGGACCCGGGCGTCGCCGCAAATTCTCCGAGAGGGTGTACGATGGGAGGGCTGAACATCGCCAAAGAAAGGGGCACATCCATGCTCAATACCGGACCACTCCGCTCGATTTTTGTGATGCTGTTGCTCGCCCTGGCGTTGGCCGCTTGCGGCCGTGACGGCGCGGCGGCGCCGACCCCGACCGTTGATATCCCCATCATCACCGGCGGCGGCGACGTGATCGCCGAGGGCCGGCTGGAGCCGGGCGCCTTCGCGCAACTCTCGTTTCTCACCGGCGGGCAGGTGGCCGAGGTGCTGGTGAAAGAGGGCGACGTGGTGGAAGCCGGCGCCGTGCTGGCGCGGCTGGAGAACCGTGAGTCGCTCAACGCGCAGGTGGCCCAGGCGGAACAGGCCGTCTTCGACGCCAATCAGGCCATCCGGAATTTGAGCAAAGGCCTGGACCTGCAGGTCGCCCAGCTTCAGCAGGACCTGGCGCGGCTGCAGGATGAGCTCGAGAAGGCCGAGCGCCGGTTGTATTTCCTCAAGACCCCGGACATTGCCTTTTACGAGGAGGAGCTGCGCAAAGCCGAGGAGGCGCTGTCCACGGCCCAGGAGAACGCCGAGATCACCTCCATCGGCGACCTGCAGGCGCAGCTCGACGCCGCGCGCGACCGGTTGAAGCGGGCGACGGACGTCTATAACGACGCGCAGGCGGCTCAGGCCGAGTGCCCGGGCTGCGACGTCGTGTTTGCGGCGGCGGCCGGGACATTCGTCAAGCTGGAGGACGCCCGGAAGGAGTTCGAGGACGCGACCAACGCGGTCAAGGTGGTGGAGTTGCGCCTGGCCCAGGCGCAGCGCAGCGACTCGCAGACCATCCGCGACCTGCAGGAGCGCGTCAACAAGGCCCGGGCCAGCCTGCAGGGCGCCCGCAACCCGGACCAGACGGCCATCGCCCTGGCCGAGGCCGAGGTCGCCCTGATCAAGGCCCAGCTTCAGGATGGCCAGGAGCGCCTGGCGATCCTCCGGCAGGGGCCGGACCCGGATGAGCTGGCCGCGGCGCAGGCGCGGCTGGCGACGGCGCAGGCCAACCTGGAGGCCGCCCGGGCCGCCTTCGCCGACGCCGAGCTGCGCGCCCCGATTGCCGGGACCGTGGCCGCGCTGAACCTTAAAGCCGGCGAGCAGGCCTCGCCCGGCGTGCCGGTGATCACGCTGGCCGAGTTCGGGCGCTGGGTGGTGAAAACCAACAACCTGACCGAGATCGAGGTGGTGAAGGTGAAGGAGGGTCAGCCGGCCGAGGTGGTGCTGGATGCGCTGCCGGAGGTGACGCTGAAGGGCGTGGTCCGTTCCATCGCCACCGTGTTCGTCGAGAGCCGCGGCGACGTGACCTACACGGTCACGGTCGAGTTGGGCGAGGCCGATCCGCGCATGCGCTGGGGGATGACGGCGCAGGTGACGCTGACGCCCTGACCCGCTTCCGGCGCGAACGTTCAGGCCGCTCATCGCGCTCGCCGTTCGGCGCGATCAGCGGCCTGTTGTTTTGACCGAATGGGCCCGGCAGGATTCGAACCTGCAACCCAGCGGTTATGAGCCGCGCGCTCCGCCTTTGAGCTACGGGCCCGGTCGCGCCGCTGCGCGGCGCTTACGGCGACGGGCGCAGCCCGTCGCTGGACGCCTCCGGCGTGGCCGGTCGCGCCGCTGCGCGGCGCCGGGATCATTATACCGGTTATTCGTTGGCCGTCACCCGCCAGCGCGGCTCCTTGCCCTGGAGCACCGCCAGCACCTCTTCGGCGATGGCCAGGCCGGCGCGGGCCTGCGCCTCGGCCGTCTGCGCCCCGATGTGCGGCGTGGCGATGACCTTGGGGTGCGCGGCGATAGAGCCGGGCGGCGGCGGCTCGACGGCGAAGACGTCCAGCCCGGCGCCGGCCAGATGGCCCGAGTCCAGCGCCGCCCGCAGCGCGTCCTCGTCGATCACGCCGCCGCGCGCCAGGCACAACAGGCGCGCGCCCGGCTTCATCTGCGCCAGCCGGTCGGCGTTCAGCAGGCCGCGCGTCTCGGCCGTCAGCGGCAGGTGCAGCGAGAGATAGTCGGCGCGGGCCAGCACCGCCTCCAGGCCGGCCGGCTCGGCGCCGCGCTCGCGGATGTGCAGTTCGCTCAGGTAGGGGTCGTAAGCGACCGCGCTCATGTCGAAGGCGCGCGCGCGGCGCGCCACCTCCACCCCGATGCGGCCGAAACCGAGCAGGCCCAGCGTCTTGCCGTGCAGCTCGCTGCCCGTGAACGCGCTCTTATCCCAGCGGCCCTGCTTCAGCGAGGCGTCGGCGGCCGGCACCGACCGGGCCAGCCCCAGCATCAGGGCCAGCGTCAATTCGGCCACCGACACGCTGGCCGCCAGCGGGCTGTTGACGACGGTGACGCCGCGCGCCACAGCCGCCGCCACGTCGATGTTGTCCACGCCCACCCCCGCCCGGCCGATCACTTTCAGGTTGACGCCGGCCGCGATCACGGCCGCCGTCACCCGGGTGCGCGAGCGGACCACCAGGGCGTGATAGCCGGCCACCGTCGCCAGGAGTTCGTCGGCCGTGATCTTGGGGGTGACCACGACCTCGCCCGCGATTTTGAGCCGCTCCAGGCCGGCCGGGGAGAGCCCGTCTGCGATAAGGATCTTGAAGGACATGCGATTACCGGGCTGAGGCGCGTCAACCGTTCCGGCGCTGGAACTCGGCCATGAACTGCGTCAGCGCCTCGACCGCGGCCGGCGGCAGGGCGTTGTAGAGCGAGGCGCGGATGCCGCCCACGGAACGATGGCCCTTCAGCCCCTCGAGACCTTCCCGGGCCGCCGCCTTCACAAAGGCGGCCTCCAGCGCCTCATCCGGCAGACGGAAGGTGACGTTCATCAGCGAGCGGCTGTCGGCGCGCGCCAGGCCGCGGTAGAAACCGCCGCTCCGGTCGATGGCCTCGTAGACCAGGCCGGCCTTGGCCGCGTTGCGCCGGGCGACGGCCTCCAGCCCGCCCAGGCCGCGCAGCCACTTGAACACCAGCCCGACGAGGTAGATGGCGTAACACGGCGGCGTGTTGTACAGGGAGCGGTTCTCGGCCAGCAGCCTGTAATCCAGCATAATCGGGAGCCCGGCCGGCGTGCGCGCCAGCAGATCGCGGCGGACGATGACCAGCGTCACACCCGCCGGGCCCGCGTTCTTCTGCGCGCCGGCGTAGATCAGGCCGTAGCGCGTGATCTCCAGCGGGCGGCTGACAAAATCCGAGGAGGCGTCGCAGACCAGCGGCACGCCCTCCGGCGGGACCGGCTCGACGGTGTTCTCAACGCCGTGGATAGTCTCGTTCGAGCAAAAGTGCAGGTAGGCGGCCTGCGGATCGAGCTGCAGCTCGGCCTGGGCCGGGAAGTGCGCAAACCGGTCGGCCTCGCCGTCATAGGCCTGGCGCGCCGCGCCGAGCTTGGCGGCCTCGGCGAAGGCGGCTTTGGACCAGGCGCCGGTGACGAGGTAGTCCGCCGAGCGGCCGGCCGGCCGCAGGTTCATGGGCTCCATGGCGAACTGCAGCGTGGCGCCGCCCTGCAGAAAGAGCACGGCGTAGTCATCGGGCAGGCCGTAGAGGGCGCGCAAATCGGCTTCGGCCTCGCCCAGGATCGTCTCGAAGGCGGCCGAGCGGTGGCTCATCTCCAGCACCGACATGCCCGTGTCCCGCCAGTTGAGCAGCTCGGCCTGGGCCTGCTCGAGCACCGGGAGGGGGAGGGTCGCCGGACCGGCGGAGAAGTTGAACAAACGCCCGTAGGGTTGGGAGGCGGCGAGGGGCATGGGAGGAGTGATCAGCGTTTGGCGGCGGGTAATGGGTGATCAGCCTCGATTATAACGCACGCCGTGGAGGCCGGCCCGACCCGACGGGAGCCGTCGGAACGCTGCCTGTGGACTGCCCGGCGGCCTGAAAACCCCTGCGGCCGGGCCGCGCCGACGCCGGGTGCTTGCCGGGTTTCGGTCTTCGCGGTACATTAGCGGCATGCCCCTCCAGTATCGTTCCGACGCCCTGCGCCGCAGTTTGCAAACCCTGCACCAGCGCGCGCCCGGCCTGCGCGGCTCGGCCATCATCACGCACGACGGGCTGGTGATCGCGGCCTTCCCGCCCGGCTGGGACGAGAACATCCACGATCCCACCGGCGGCGATCATGTCGCGGCGCTGGCGGCGGTGGTGGCCGGCCAGGCCGAGCGCACGCTGGCCCGGCTGGACCAGGGCAAGATGGAGCGCGTGCTGATGGAGGGCGAGCGCGGCACCATCGCCGTGCTGCCCATCACGCACGATGCCGCGCTGGCCATCCTCGTCCAGAAAGACGCCAAACTTGGCCTGACGCTGCACGCCGCCCGACAGACCGCCGACGAAATCCACACCGTCCTGAACGTCCGCTGATGGCCGCCGAAGGACAGCGGGCTGCCGGAGGCCACCCCGGCGGCGGCCCGCCTTCGCTGGCCGCCCAGCTCTTCGTCACGACCCCGATCCGCGTCCTGCTCAACACCGGCTATCGGATGGTCTATCCGTTCCTGCCGGAGTTCAGCCGCGGCCTGAACGTCACGCCGGAGTCGCTGGCGCAACTGCTGGCCTTGCGCGGCGTGCTGGGCCTGACCGGGCCGCTGTTCGGCCTGGTGCCGGACCGGTTCGGGCGGCGGCCGGCGGCGCTGCTCGGGGTCGCCGTCTTCGTCTGCGGCGCGGCGGCGGCGGCGCTCTGGCCGTCGCTCCCCACTTTCGCCCTGCTGATTTTCGCCGTCCTGATCGCCAAAGCCCTGCACGACCCGGCGCTGCTGGCCCACCTGGGCGACCAGACGACGTACGCGCAGCGCGGGCGCGTGATGGGCCTGAGCGAGTTCGGCTGGTCCGGCGCGACCTTCATCGGCATCCCGCTGCTGGGTTACCTCATCGCGCGCTTCGGCTGGCAGGCGCCGTTCTGGCCGCTGGCCGGGCTGGGCGTGCTGGCGCTGATCGGCCTGCGCCAGGTCATCGCGCCCCGGCCGGCGGCGGCGGCCAGCCGGCCGGCCCCGTTTCGGTGGCGGGCGCTTCTGCGCCCGCACGTCCTGGCGGTGTTGAGTTACGGTGGCCTGACCTCGGCCGCCAACGAGATGCTCAACGTAGTCTACGGCGGCTGGATGGAGCAGGCCTTCCGCCTGGATGTGGCGGCGCTGGGGCTGACGGTGACGGTGATCGGCGCCGCGGAGCTGGCCGGCGAGGGCGCTGTGGCGGCGCTGGCGGACCGGGTGGGCAAGCGCCGCATGGTGCTGGGCGCCACCCTCCTGGCGGCCGCGGCCTACGCCGCGCTGCCGGCGCTGGCCGGCAACCTGTGGCTGGCGCTGGCCGGCGTCTTCTTCGTCTATCTCGGATTTGAGACCGGCATCGTCGCCAACATCCCCCTGCTCAGCGAATTGGCGCCGGAGGCGCGCGGCGCCGTGATCAGCACGAGCGGGGCCCTGCACGGCGTGGGGCGGATGGCGGGCGCGCTGCTGGGGGCCTGGCTGTTCAGCCAGGGGTTCGCGTGGGTGGGCCTGACGGCCGCGATCGTCAACGTGCTGGTCGCCGCGATGGTGTGGGGCTTCGTCCGGCGCGGGAGCTGAGCCGATAACGGATTAAAATCCTGTAATGAGGAGAGGACGCCATGCCGGACTTGAACACGATCGACTGGGTGAGCCTGTTCGCGACGCTGGCGGCGCTGGCCCTGGTTTGGGCTGTGGTCCGCGCCGTGTTGAAATTTACGGCGCGCGTGTTCGCCTGCGGCTGCGCCGTGATCGGGGGGCTGGTGCTGGCCGGCTTCGCGGTCCTGTATTGGGACCGATTATTGGCGTTGTGGGGATAAAGGCGTAGTAGAGACGTCCCAGCGGGACGTCTCTACTCACAATCGGCCGGGATCAGGACCGGGCGTCGGGCTGCGACGCCGGTCGCACCGTCACCCCTTGGGCATAATCAGCCACAGCAGCAGGTACAGGCCGAGGCCGGGCACGCCGCCGGGGATGGCCGCGATCAGGAAGAACAGCCGGAACCAGAACGCGCTGATGCCCGTGAATTCCGCCAGGCCGCCGCAGACGCCGAGCAGGACCCGGTTGGTGCGCGAGGTGCGCAGTTTGCTGATTTGAGCGGTCATAGTCACCTCCAGCCAGTCAATCGCTCTGTCCCCCTCTACGCAGGGGGCGCTGGTCGGTTGCGGTCGGGGCCCGGACGGGCGTCCGTCCCCGGAGAACAAAACGGCCCTCCGGTTTCCGGAAGGCCGTCGAGGGCCGAAACGGTTCCAGACAGGGGCGCACGGCCGTGCGCCCCTATAGGTTCATCTCGCCTAGAAATCGCCGCCCATGCCGCCCGGAGGCGTGGCCGGGGCCTTTTCCTTCTCCGGCACGTCCGTGATCAGGGCGTCCGTGGTCAGGATCATGGCCGCGATGGAGGCGGCGTTCTCCAGGGCGCCGCGCACGACCTTGACCGGGTCGATGATGCCGGCCTTGATCATGTCCACGTACTCGCCGGTGAGCACGTTGTAGCCGATGTTCTTGTTCTTCTGCTCCTTGGCCGCGCGGCGGACGCCGTCGATGATGACCGAGCCGTCCTGGCCGGCGTTCTGGGCCAGCTTGCGGATGGGCGCTTCCAGGGCCTTGCGGACGATGTTGATGCCCACCTGGACGTCCTCATCCTCGACCTTGAGCTTCTCGACCGCGGCGATGGCGTTGATCAGCGAGATCTCGCCGCCGGGCACGATGCCCTCTTCGACGGCGGCGCGGGCGGCCGAGAGCGCTTCCTCGTCGCGGTGCTTCTTCTCCTTCAGCTCGTTCTCGGTGGCGGCGCCGACGCGGATGACGGCCACGCCGCCGGACAGCTTGGCCAAGCGCTCGTTCAGCTTCTCCTTGTCGTAGTCGCTGGTGCTCTTCTCGATCTCGACGCGGATCTCTTCGATGCGAGCCTTGATGCGCTTTTCATCACCGCGACCGCCGATGATGGTGGTGTCGTCCTTGGTGCTGACCACGCGATCGGCGCGGCCGAGGTCCTCGATTGTCACCCCCTCCAGCTTGCGGCCCATCTCCTCGGTGATGACCTGACCGCCGGTCAGGATGGCGATGTCCTGCAACATAGCCTTGCGGCGATCGCCGAAGCCCGGCGCCTTGACGGCCAGCACGTTGAGCATGCCGCGCAGCTTGTTCAGCACCAGCGTTGCCAACGCCTCGCCGTCCACATCCTCAGCGATGATCACCAGGTCGCGCTTGCCGCGCTGAACCAGCTTCTCCAGCAGCGGGATGATGTCGGCAGCGGCGCTGATCTTCTTGTCATGGATCAGGATGTAAGGTTCCTTGATCTCGGCTTCCATGCGCTCCGGATTGGTGATGAAATAGGGCGAGATGTAGCCGCGA
>Ga0073932_1003016_pt1 | contig 24021 bp, 19 predicted proteins | sample DewCreD2012metaG_FD_76967 | JGI IMG/M metagenome (GOLD analysis project Ga0073932, IMG submission 76967) | Hot spring sediment bacterial and archeal communities from British Columbia, Canada, to study Microbial Dark Matter (Phase II) - Dewar... ...
ACTTGTAATTCATCAGCACAATAATCCTGATAAACATGTTGCTGTAGATTCCGGAAAAGATTTTTATGAACTGACAAAGATTAAACTTCACAGTAAAGAAACCGGAATATTTATGATTGGCGGCGGTGTTCCTAAAAACTTTACTCAGGATATTGTTGTTGCTGCAGATATTCTTATGGAAGAAGCTGATATGCACAAATATGCAATTCAGATAACTGTTGCCGACGAACGAGATGGTGCTTTGTCCGGTTCAACTTTGAAGGAAGCAAGCTCTTGGGGTAAAGTTTCTACAACTTACGAACAAATGGTTTATAGTGAAGCTACTATTGCTATGCCTTTAATTGTTGGTTATGCTTACCATAAAGGAGTCTGGAAAAATCGTAAAGCAAGAGAATTCCAGAAAATTTATCAAAAAGAAAATGTAACAGTTTAAGCAATTTTTTATGGAAACATTTGAAGTTTTAATCAATCGCAGAAGCATAAGGAAATACAAAACTTTTAAAATAGAAAACGAAAAAATTGAAATGATTTTAAAGGCTGCAATGTATGCTCCAAGCGCAATGAATTTGCAGCCTTGGCATTTTATTGTATTTGACAAAAAAGAAGTTTTTGAAGATCTAATTTCAGCCATACCTCACGCTGAAATGATTAGACAGGCAAGTCATTCAATTTTAGTATGCGGAGATACGACAGTTGAAAAAAATGAAAGCTGGTTGATTCAGAATTGTTCTGCTTCAATTCAAAATATTTTATTGGCAGCTTATGATTTAGGTATTGGTAGTTGCTGGATTGCTATTCACGGAATAGATGAAATTGTTAAAAATGTTCAGTCAAAATTCAAACTTCCTGAAAATATTTTACCAATTGCTTTAATTTCTCTTGGATTCCCTGATGAAATTGTAAGCACTGATGAAAGATTTGATAAAAACAAAATCCACATAAATCAATGGTGAAATACTCTTGAACGCTTTGTTGAATTGATGAAATAAAATCAAATAAAAACTATGACCCCAGAATGCACTCTGCTGAACATATTCTTAACCAAACTATGGTTAGAATGTTTAACAGGGGGAGATCATTTAGTAATCATATTGAAAAGAAAAAATCTAAATGTGATTATCATTTTGATAGAAATCTAACAGAGGAAGAGATTTCCGAAATAGAAAAAAAAGTTAATGAAATTATTCAAATGAATCTTGAGGTAAAGGAAGAATTTCTTAAAAAAGAAATAGCGAAGAACTTATATAAGCTTGATAAATTACCAGAGAGCGCTGGTGAAATAATCAGAATAATAAAAATTGGTGATTATGATGCTTGTCCTTGCAGCGGGTTACATGTAAGTAACACTCAGGAAATTGGAAAGTTTGAAATAATCTCAACCAGCTATGAACAAAATGTTTTAAGAATAAGATTCAAACTAAGAAATTAAATTTTAGAAATAATACAAATATCTAATCTTAAATACACCTACCCTGTCAGAGGTCTTTAAACTTCTTGAAACTAAATTACCATTTTGATCAAACTCTTCAAATTGAGTTTTAAACTCATTTACAGCAAAGTAAACCCAACTCTTTGGGGAGAAATTCCAACTAAACAAGAACCCTATTATCATTCTTTCCAATTTTTCAGAAGATTTCAAAAAGACATTATCTACATAAATTCTAAGATTCAAATTATTCATTGGTGTGACAGAGACAAATGGTCTCGAAGTAATAGTAATATCTTCAATTTCATTCTTGGGATTACCTTCAATGAATGTTTCGAAGGAAGTGCCAAAGCTAAGATAATCTATTGGTCTAAAACTAATGTTTGAACCCAACCACGAATAAAATGCAAGATATTCCCTTTTGAAGTTATATGTCTTCGCATAGCCCGACCAGAAATATGCATTCCAGTTTTGTGAAACCTGAAGTCTCGAACTTAAATTGAATTCATAAAATTTATAGTTTATTCCATTATCTCTATTCTTTCCTGATTGTAAATTCAATTCCATACCCCAACCATTTCTCATCTCAATATCAACACCAACAAAGACTCCTCTGTCAAAATATAAATCTTCGTGTTCATAATTAATTTGTATTCCTGAATAAGTAAAAATATTTCTTAAGTATCCTTCATCGAAAATAAAATTAGGACCAGTTACTAAACCAGTATTAAAAGTCCCACGCCAAGGCACAAAGCCAATTTCTGAAACATTGAAGTTATTACCAATTCCTCTGAGTCTGAATAAAGTTATCCAAGTTTTTGAGGCTTTCTTAAATCCTGAGGAAAAAGCAAAATCCGTTTTGGAATTTTTAACAGCGGCAGCAATTTGATAAGATAATTGCCAATCAGAATCTCTGAATGCTCCATCAATATCTATAACAGAATTCGAACCATTTTTTGAACTCTTAGTTGCAAATAAGACTCCAATTGTAGAGTTTTCAAATATTTTCCGCTTTATTCTGAATGAACCAAAGATTGCCTGAGGTTCTTCAAACTCAGAATTAGAAAGGTTATAATTCATTTTGCCAGTTCCAGAAACGAATGCACCATAATCATAATCATTTATTTTTCCAAAAAACTTAGCACCGAAAATCAATGGAACCTGTTTTCCATTAGGTAAAATTCTTCCAATTCTTCTTGAATAAAATAATTCTAAAGGACTATAAAACCCGGAATTGTTTTCTTTTCCAGAGGGCATAAAGATTTCATTTCCTTGAGTAAAGAAAGGTCTTCTTTCTCTGAAATAGGTTTCATATCTGCTTATGTTAAAATTAAAAGGATCAGCTTCAATTTGTGCGAAATCAGGATATGCTGAAAATAATAAAGTTAATTGTTCGGAAGGATTGTAGGTAATATCTAATCCGGCTGATGGTTCTGAAATATATTTATTATTTTGATAAACAATTTTATTAATGCCTACAGGATAAATTTCAAGATTCAAACCGCTTTGTGTAGGGGCGGAGTTTATAAAAACAAGTTTTCCAAATTTTGAAATTCTTTGTCCTTCATTTTGTTCGTATCTGCACCAGTAAGAATCTTCACGATTAAAAGAGAGCCATCGGTCAAAATCTATTCCCCATTCTTTTAAGTTTTTATTAAACTTAATTGATTTAAAAGGTATTTTAATTTCTACAACATAACCCCATTGATAAATTTTTGAATCCGCATACCATATTCCATCCCAAGTATAATCTCTGTTTCTTCCATCATCTAATAATCGGGAGTCAGACATAACTCCCGAAGCATTAACCGCAAATTTGTAAGCATTTTGTTTATCACCAAAGGTGTCGAGCATTACAGAAACTATATCGCCAGTAAATCCATCGTGCATTCCGTTATTTGCTCGAATTTTACTTATATCATCTTCGAGGCATAAAAACAAAAAGTATAAATTGAATTCATCAGCTAAAACTTTTACAATAGTTTCTACAGAAGGTTTTTGATTAAAGTAAGGCTCAAATTGTATGAAATCATAAGTTGAATCAGCTTCTGACCAAAGGGAATCAATTATACCATCAATAATTATCTCATTCTGAATTTTTTTTAAGTATAAAACCTTATCAGAATTTACATTTTGGGAGAACAATACATTATTTAATATCAGAAAAAGAATCAGCAAAAAATTTAACTTCATAAAAGAAACTCAAAAATTTATCTTCAAAATAAAAATTTACATTTTAATTAATTTGAAAAGATTCATAGACGGTTAAATAATTTTACGAATTTGCAGAAAAGAATGAAATCCGGAATAAAAAACCCCTCACAAGGAGGGGTATAAAATTTAACCAAGGTAAGCTTTTAATCTTGTACTTCTCTTGGATTGCTTAAGATTTCGTAAAGCTTTTTCTTTAATTTGTCTAACACGTTCACGAGTTAGATTAAATCTTTCACCTATCTCTTCTAAAGTTGCAGAATGGTCTCCATCTATTCCGAAATAAAGCTTAATTACCTCGCGCTCTCTTTCAGATAGAGTAGATAGAACATTTGCTACTTCCTTTTTAAGAGATTCAATCATTAACTTTTGATCGGGATTTGGCATTTCATCATTTGGCAAAATATCAACCAAAGAATTTTTGCCATCATCACCTTCTTTTAGCGGAGCGTCCATTGAAACCTGTCTGCCAGCTATTTGAAGAGCATAAGCAACCTCATCTGATGTCATATCAAGCATTTTCGCAAGTTCATCAGTAGTTGGTTTTCTTTCGTATTCCTGCTCTAAATCCCGATATGCTTTACTAATTTTTGTCAAATTTCCCACCCGATTAAGTGGTAATCTGACTACTCTTGATTGGTCTGCAATTGCTTGCATTATAGATTGTCTTACCCACCAAACGGCGTAAGAGATAAATTTGAAACCTCTGGTTTCATCAAACCTTTCAGCGGCTTTTATTAAGCCGATATTTCCCTCGTTGATTAAATCCCCAAGGGACAAACCTTGATTTTGGAACTGTTTAGCAACACTGACAACGAAACGCAAATTTGCTTTGATCAACCTTTCTTTTGCCTTCTCATCACCCTTTTTAATTTTTATTGCTAAATCTATTTCATCTTGTGGTGTGAGAAGATCAACTTTCCCGATTTCCTGAAGGTATTGATCTAACGATTTGCTTTCTCTGTTTGTGAATTGCTTTGTGATTTTCAAGTAATTTATTACTCCTTTTTTGTTAGGAAATAAACTGATAAATTTCAATACGTAAGCGGCAAAAATATAGATTTTTCATTAAAATAAAAGAGAAAAATATATCACTTATTGAATTTCTTTTATTTCTCCTGAAAATGGGAAATAAACATTTTTATAGCCTAAAGCGACTATTTTTTCAATAAAAGCATTTGCCTGATCTTCTTCTCCGTGAACTAAAAAGAGATATTTTAATTTATCTGGAGGATTGAATTTCAGATATTCCAAAAGCTCTTTTTGATCTGCATGTCCTGAAAAATAATCCATTATTTTGACTTCCGCATTCACTGAAAAAGTTTCACCAAAAATATTTACACTTTTTTCTCCATCCATTATTTTGCGGGCTAAAGTATGTTGAGAAGCGTAACCAACGAAAAGAATTAAATTTTTTGGGTTTTCAATATTATTTCTTAAATGGTGCAAAATTCTTCCACCTTCTGCCATTCCTGATGCCGATATAATAATCATCGGTTCATTGGAATCATTTAATTTCTTTGACTCATTTACTGTTTTGACATATTTAAGTCTTTCAAAACCAAATGGATCTTCTCCTTCTTGAAGGAAAATACGATATGTTTCTCTGTCCATACATTCAGGGTGGGCACGGAAAACATTTGTTGCATTGCAAGCAAGAGGGCTATCAACATATATGGGTGCTGATGGAATTCTATTTTGATCGAATAATTTGTGAAGCATATAAACAATTGTTTGAGTTCTTCCAACTGCAAAAGCAGGGATTATCACTTTACCGTTTCTTTCTATTACTTTCCTTATTGTGAAGGCAAAATCCTCCTCTACTTCTTCCACATCAGAATGGAAACGATTTCCATAGGTTGATTCCATAATAAGCACGTCAAGTTCTCTAAGAATATCAGGAGAGCGTATGACTGGGGAATTTGGTCTTCCAATATCACCTGAAAAACCAAAACGTATTTTTTTGCCATTATCTTCTTCAATATCAAGTTGAATTCCTGCAGAACCTAAAATGTGTCCGGCATCTCTAAAAATCGCTTTTATGCCTGGTAATATTTCTATTTGACGATTATACTGAACTCCGATAAAATGCGTCATAGCCAACTCAACATCTTCAAGTTCATAAAGAGGTTCAACTGGAGGCTCACCTTTTTTCTTTCGTTTCTTATTAACAAATTCAATATCCATTTCCTGTAAGTGTGCTGAATCGCGCAACATTATCTGACATAAATCAACCGTAGCAGAGGTTGTATAGATATTTCCTTTAAAACCATTTTTAACAAGATTGGGAATGTTACCGCAGTGGTCTATGTGAGCATGTGATAACAGCATCACATCAACTTCTTCAGGATTGAATTTGAAGTTCTTATTCTTTTCATAAGTTTCACTTCTTCTTCCTTGAAAAAGTCCACACTCAAGAAGAATTTTCTTATCATTTATATGCAACAGATGTTGAGAACCTGTTACCGTTCTTGCTCCGCCAATAAATTCAATTTTCAATTTGACTCCATAATAAAAAATGATTAATCAGGTTAAGTACAATTTTAACAAATCAACAAAAAGAATATCAAGTAAATCTTAAAAGATAGAATGTAAAAAAATGAAATATTTTCAGAATAAACTCATTTGGTCTGTTCCTATAATTGAGTCGAAAGATTTTCCAAGTAACCCAAGAACTGAATCTGCAATAGGTTTAAGCTGCTTTTCAATGTAATGCTCATAATCAATATCGTCGTGTTTAAGCTGAATAGGAATAGGACCTCGATTAGTTATTACATAATAAACAGTATCTCCCGGATCTTGTAATAGTTTTGCTGCTCTAACGTGTGGCGGAACGTTCTTTAGGTATTCCTCGACATCTTTTCTTAATCGTTTTTTATAAATTAGTTTATCATCAAACTCTCCCCTCTTTAGTCTATTTACGACTGAGCGAATCCAATTATCAATTTCCTGTTCGTTAAATATTTTATTATAAAGCTCTATCTGGAATTCTTTTGCCAGCCTTGTCCAATCGGAACGAACGAACTCTAAACCAACAAATTCAATCTCTTCACGACCTCCTTTGTTGATAAGTCCTGCATATCTTTTCTTGGCACCAACCTCACTTCCTCTTGCAGGCGTAATAATAAATTTCCGATAATATTTTTCAAATTCAATTTCGAGATGAGATTCAACTTTATATTTAGTTTTTAGTTCATCTTTCCAAAAATTATTTAGAAGAATCGCTACTTCTTCTCCTGCTTTATTAAAATCAATATTTTCTTTACCAATCATTAAAATAAAAAGAGAATCAGTGTCTCCATAAATGACTTTGTATCCAGACTTCTCAAGAAAAGATTTACTGCCAAGTAGAAGATGCCTGCCTGTACTTGTGATTGCAAAAGGTAAATCGGGATGATAAAATCTGCAACCATAAGAACCCATTACTCCATAAAAACTATTCATCAGAATTTTGATTGCCTGTGATAATGCTTTATCATTATTCTTTTTTGCAATAGATCTTTGTTCCATTAAATGACTAATAAACTCTGGCAAAAAATGCTGTGTTGAAGAAAATGCAAATCCTTCAGGAGTTTTTATAGTATCAATATGTGAAAGTAAATTAGATAATGGATCAATTTTAAAAGTTTGAATTATTGATGGATACAAGCTCTTAAAATCCAAAACTGCCACATTATCATAAATTCCTGGTAGAGGGTCAAGAACGTGCCCACCGGCTGAATGTTCTGTAGCTTCAAGATCTTTCACATCAGGAGCAACGTAACCGTAGCGATGAAGTTTTGGTAAATAAAAATGATCAAATGCAGCTGTCATCATAGCTAATTGGTCAATTAACAAGCCCGATAATTGTGCTCGTTTCACATAGAGATCTATAATCCCGGTTTTATTAAAAATCTCTGTTACAAGAACTGCATCTTGAATATTATATTCAGCAAGTCCAATTTTATCTTCTTCATACAATCTCTCAATTTCCTTTACTTTATTTTCTTCTGGTGTTATAGTTTTTCCTAAACCCAAAAGTTCTTGAGCAACTGTTTCAAGTTTGAAATCTTCAAAGTTGAAGAATGATGTTCTCAGTGCAGTAGGACCGTCAATGATTACTCTGCCCGGAAGCGAAGCGAAATAACCTCTCGGTTCTCTTTTTCTTATTAAAATTCTGCTGCCATCTCTCCCGATTTCAAAGTTAATGTTGAGTTCTTTACATTTGTTATCAAGAAAAAGTAAGTCAAATCCGATTATGTGCCAACCAATAATTATATCAGGATCAACAGAATTAAACCATTCAAAGAAAGATAGAAGTAGTTCTTTTTCATCAGAATAAAACGATAAGTATTCCGGATATTTTTTTGGAGATTTGCCTACAATAAAAACTTTTTTCTGCTCAGACTTTTTCCCTGTTATATGAACGGCTATCGAGTAAAGACTATTACCATTTTTTGACGTTTCAATATCGAGCGATGCAATAACAAAAGATGGATTGACCTGACAAGGTTCTATTTTAGGATTTGTGAATACGGTTATTCTATTTTTCACCTTAGCTTCGCCGGTTACTTTCATTTGAGCATTTATAAATCTTTCCATTAAATATCTTTTTACAGGATCAACATCTGATTCATAAGTCATAATTTTATTTTCTTTTAATTCATCAACGGTTAGTCGAAGGTCTTTCATCGTATTGAAATAAAGGGCATCAACAGGATTACCAGCAAAGTTTTTCATTTCAACTTCCTTTCTAAGGAAGTTTTGCTTCAATCTGATTAAAATAGTGCTTCTCTCAACAAAGAATACAGGTTTGTTATTGTTGATTATAATTTCAACTGCACCAAATTCTTCAGAGGTCCCGAAAAACCTGAGAATATTTCGTCCCTTATAATCAAACCAGTCACCTGTAAGTAAAAATAGGTTCGTTGTTATCGTTGGCATAAATAATTTTCTAATCCGTCATTATCCGTTAAATCAGCCTTATCTGCTCTTTAAAGTTTTTAAACACAATGGAACACGTATTTGACGGATTGGACAGATATTAACGGATTTAATTTTTTGAGTTAACATATTCGTAAAAAGATTTTTGCAATAACTTTGTCATTTTACCCGGAGAACCATTTCCTATTATCGAATTATCAATCTGAACAACTGGAGTTATCTCTGTTAAAGTTCCTGTTATAAAAAATTCATCATAGTCCAAGATTTCCTCTAATCTTATATAACTCTCTTCGATATTGATTTTATTTTTCTTACATAAATCAACAATAACTTCTCTTGTAATTCCTTCCAGAATAAAATTAGATAACGGAGCAGTGAAAACAACATCATTTTTAACAGCAAAGAAGTTGGTGTGTGATCCTTCAGTTATTAGATTATCACGGTAAAAAATAGAATCATAGGCATCGGAATGAACTGCCTTTGTTTTTGCTATGGTAGATGGAAGTAAAGCGATTGATTTAATATCACACCTTGCCCATCGAATATCTTTTTCAAGAATTACTTTAACTCCTTTTTCAAGCTGATAAGAAATATCTTTTAATTCAGAGACTGATACAAATATTGTTGGATTCAAAAAATTTTCATAATTATGTTTTCTGGGAAACTGAACACCTCTTGTAATTTGGATATAAACAGAAAATTCTTTGTGAAGGAAGTTATTCATTTCTGCAAGATTTTGTGAAATGCTCTCAAAATGTTTCAAAGCTTTAAAATTTATATTCAATTCATTCAGACTATATTCCAATCGTTTCATATGAGATTCAAAGCGAAACAATTTCCCTTTATAAGATCTTAATACTTCATAGACTCCATCAGCAAATTGAAAACCCCTGTCGTATGGAGAAATCTTGACTTCATCAATATTCAGATAATCCCCATTAAAATAAACTATCATAGCAGGTCTAAAATTTATTAATAAAAAAAGTCAGTCTGAGATAATTCCCAAACTGACTGTCAAAGCGAAAAAATAAGTTTAAGCAACTGTTACTTCTTTAGTAAGGTAAACATCCTGAATAACATTCAATAACTTTACACCTTCAGCCATTGGACGCTGGAATGCTTTTCTCCCCGAAATCAAGCCCATTCCACCAGCACGTTTATTTATAACTGCTGTTTTTGCTGCTTCAGCGAAATCATTTGAACCGCTTGGACCTCCACTGTTAATTAAACCTGCTCTACCCATATAATTATTTATTACTTGATAGCGGCATAAATCAATTGGATGGTCGGAAGTTAAATCTGAATAAACTTTTTTGTGCGTTTTACCGAAATTTAATGCTGTATAGCCACCATTATTCTCAGGCATTTTTTGCTTGATAATATCGGCTTCAATGGTAACACCAAGATGATTTGCTTGACCTGTTAAATCAGCGGAAACGTGATAATCTTTTTCTTTGGTTTTGAAAGCAGAGTTCCTTGTGTAACACCAAAGAATAGTTGCCATACCTAATTCGTGAGCAAATTTGAATGCCTGACTAACTTCCTGAATCTGTCTTGTACTTTCTTCTGAGCCAAAATAAATAGTTGCACCAACTGCTGCTGCCCCCATATCATAAGCTTGTTCAACACCTGCAAATAAAATCTGATCATACTTATTTGGATAAGTCAGTAGTTCATTATGATTAATTTTAACAACGAAAGGAATTTTATGAGAATATTTTCTTGCGACTATTCCTAAAACTCCAAGAGTTGAAGCAACCGCATTACAGCCGCCTTCAATAGCAAGTTCGACAATTTTTTCAGGATCAAAGTAATCTGGATTAGGAGCAAAAGAGGCACCTGCACTGTGCTCAATTCCTTGGTCAACCGGTAATATTGAAAGATAGCCTGTTCCTGCTAATCTTCCTGCATTAAACATCCATTGCAGATTACCTAAAACTCTATTGTTTCTATCTGACTGAACAAAAATTCTGTCCACAAAATCAGAACCGGGTAAATGTAATTTTTCTTTTGGGAATATTGCCTTGTAATTTAACAAGTCATTTGCTTCTTCGCCTAAGTATTCTACTATTTTGTCTATCATAGTTTTTCTCCGTTTTTTATGGTTTCTTAATTTATGTACAAAAATAAATAGGTTTTAGCATTTAATTACGCTAAAAAACGGGCTTAAGTGTTAAATTTTTATTTACAGTTATTTAATATCAATCTATATCTTTGAAATAAAGAATAATTCAAGTATGTCTTCAAAAATTTTAATACTGCTTTGCATTTTTTATAATTTCATTTTGCCTCAGACAGATAGCATCATAACGTATTTTCCAAGTGGATCCATTGAATCTATAACCTATTTAAAAAATTCAATCAGAGAAGGGAAAGCCGTCTTTTTTTATGAAAATGGTAATATTAAAGAAGAAAGAAATTATCAGAATGATAAAGTTTCAGGATTAGTTAAAATTTATTATACAAATGGTCAATTAAAAGAGATGTTCAATATAGTTGATGGTAAACGTGAAGGGATAACTTCTTTTTTCGATTCTAATGGTGTTCATATTGAGGATATTTTGTTTGAGAATGGTCTTCGTAAAGGACAAGATTTTAATTTAGTTGGGGAGTACCGATACGAAGATTATTTAAAGTTACTTGAAGAATGGAAAAAAAGACAAGAAGAAATTAGCAAAGAAAATAGTGATTTAACTCCTCCATCATATACTGAGGAAGCAAATTTTGAAGATGACCCGGCTTATTTTGTTAATGTTGAAATTTTACCTGAACCGATTGGCGGATGGAATACTATTTATAATAAACTATCCTATCCCAAAGAAGCACGTCAAAAAGGAATTGAAGGCACGGTTAAAATCTTAGCTTTTATAGAAAAAAATGGTGAAGTTTCAAGTGCTTCGGTAGTTGAAGGAATTGGTTATGGATGTGATGAGAATGCGCGATTAGCTGTCTATTACACCCGCTTCAAACCTGGAATATTGCGGGGAAAACCTGTTAAAGTTCAGATGGAAATTCCGATAGAGTTTTCTCTTTCAAAATTCAAATAATATCAACCTGAAATCTAAGATTTTCAAGAACTTTCTTTATGGATTTATTTGATGTTTTAATCAAATAATTATTAAAACTTTTTCTAAGAGGATATTCTTTTCGTAACTTATCAAAAAAACTTTTTTGTTCTTCAGCTTTCATATTAATCGTTTCTTTCAGCCTGACTGAATCACTTTCAATATCATAAATCTTTTTGAACAACTCGCTTAAACTTTCTGAAGAGAAATCACTATCAAATTTTATTGTTTCTATTTCGGTAAAATTATCTGTAAAATTAAAATCATAATTAGTTCCAAGAAATTTATTTAATTGTTCAAAAATCATTTTTGTGCCGTTCACTTTTCCTTCAATAGAATAACCAGCAATATGAGGTGTAGCTATATCTGATTTCGTTAACAACTCAATGTTTATTTCCGGTTCATTAATCCACACATCTGTAACAAGTCTGATTTTTTTCTGCTTTAATATTTCGATAAGTTTTGTTTCGTTAATGACACCACCACGAGAAGTATTTATCAGGATTGAATTTTCTTTTATTAAAGACAGATTATCATCTAAAAGATTGTAAGTTTTATCCAAACCATCAAAGGTAAGTGGAACGTGAAGTGAAATTATATCACAATCAAGAATTTCTTCTAAAGAACTTGAAGTAAAATTTAGGTTTTTCCTCTTTAAGGGTGGATCGTTATGTATTACTTTCATTCCAAGACTTTGACAAAAATTTTCAAATTTTGAACCAATACTTCCCAAGCCAACGATACCCACAGATTTATTCAAAAATGCTTCTTTAGAATCTGCAAGCAACTTTAAAATTGCTGTAATAACGTATTCTGCAACTGAAAATGAGTTACATCCTTTTGCTTCAGCAAAGAATATTTTGTTCTTATTAAGATAGTTCACATCAATGTGTTCAGTCCCTGATGTTGCAGTGCCTACGAATTTAACTTTTGTATTTTGAAGCAGATTTTCGTTTACAAGTGTTACAGACCTTATAATAAGAATATCACAATCTTTTAGAATTGAATTTGATATTTCTCTGCCATTTACTTTAATAACATTTCCAAACAGTTCGAATGCTTCAGGGAAGGCTATGTTTTCATCAACAACAATATTGTTTTTTTTCATAATAGGTATATTCAGGTAATTAAATATTCGGTAAGTCCATTGATAATTTAGAACAATCCCAAAAAGATTTAATAGGGACAAACTAAAAATTTCTTTATAAAACTTTGTGCCTTAGTGTCTTTGTGGCTATTTTTTCTAATCCTGTGAATAGACGATATTTTATTTGCCTCAAAGGCACCAAGACAAAAAGTAGTTTTAAAAAAAATTACTTTTTATTCAGCTCCACAAAGAACTTATTTAACGTTTTCTAATTTTTCCTTTAGTTCTTTTAGTTGAAGTTCAAGACTTTTAATTTTTTCAACATAGTCAGGTAGATTTCTGATGTGAGCTTCAATTTTTAATGCAGTTTTATGCTCTTTAATAGGAGTTCCAAAATAGAATCCAGGTTTAGATATTTTACGAGCTACACCAGATTGAGCCATTAAAATTACATTATCACAAATTTCAACGTGGTCTGCAACTCCAACTTGTCCAGCAAGAATGCAATTTTTCCCAATCTTTGTACTACCGGAAATTCCGGATTGAGCTGAAATGGCAGTGTTTTCACCGATTACTACATTATGAGCAACCTGAATAAGATTGTCTAATTTGCATCCTTTTTTAATTACAGTAGAACCCATTGCAGCTCTATCAATTGAAACGTTAGAACCAATTTCAACATCATCTTCAATTATAACATTACCAATCTGCGGAATTTTCACATATTCACCAGATTCATTTTTATGATATCCAAATCCATCACTACCTATTACAGTTCCTGAATGAATTATTACTCTGTTTCCGATCTTACAATTTTCTCTGATTGTAGTATTTGAAAAAACTAAACAATCCTTTCCAATTTCTACATTCTCTGCCAATACAGTATTATGAAAAATTTTGGTATTATCACCAATAATGCATCCATCTGAAATCACCACATTTTTCCCAAGCGATACATTATTACCGATTTTAGCTGATGGAGAAATAAAAGCAGATTTATCTATACCTTCTAATTTAAATTCCGGGCTAAAATATTTTCTGAGTACTGAAAAAAAAGCTTTTTCAGGATATTCTACTTCAATGTAAGAAATATCATTTCTTGTTTTCTTTAGGTCGGGTTTTACAATTAAAGCGGATGCTTTTGTGGTCTCTTGAAATTTTTCGTATGCAGGCAAATAAATAAATGAAAGTTCACCTTTACCAGCCTCGTCTATTCGCGCAACTGAACTAATAATTAAATTTTCATCACCAATAATTTTTCCATTGATGAAATCTGCTATCTCTTTTAAGGATATATTCATTAAAAAAATTAAGGAACTATAGTTTTAATTTACTTAATACCTTTGCGGAAATATCATATTTATCTTTAGCATAAAGGATCATTATATCTCCACTTCTGTCAAATACAAAATCTAAATCTTCTTCCTGAGCTACTTCTTTGATTGCATTAAAAATTTTATTTTGAACAGGTTTCATTAGTTCGTCCTGCTTTTGGAAAAGCTCACCATTTGCACCAAATTTTTTATCTCTGAACTCTGTGATTTTGTTTTCAAGTTGTACAAGTTGTTGCTCTGTTTCAATTCTTGTTTGATCAGACATAATCAATTTTCTTTTTTCATAATCATCATATTTGGATTTCCAATCTTTTTCAAGCTTGTTTAGCTCTGCCTGCCATTCCTGAATTAGTGCGTCAAGTCTCTGACGAACGTCCTGAACATCAGGTAACTGATCCATAATTGTATCAGAATCAACATAACCGATTTTAATTTGAGAAAATCCTATATAAGAAAAAATAAAAATCAATAATAAAACAATTTTTTTCATTGCTAAATCCATTTTTTAAATGAAATTTACATTAAAAATAGAGTTCTCCCAGTTAAAAAATTTTGGGAGAACCAAGTTTTAGTTAATTCCTCGTTTTAGAGTATCTAATACTTTAAAGGTAATCTCGAATGCTTCATCAGCATAAAGTAAGAGAATATCACCGCTTTTATCAAAAACGAATGACATATTCTCTTCCTTGGCTACTTTTTTAATAGCTTCATAAATTTTCTTTTTTACAGGGGCAAAAATTTCTTCTTGTTTTTTGAAAATTTCGCCGGTGCCTTGCTGAAATTTCTGTCTTCTAAAATCAAGAATTTCTTGCTCCATTTTAATTATTCTCTGTTGAGCTTCTAATTTTTTATCATCTGGCATTGTTTCAGCTTTTTTCTGATAATCCTGAATTGAAGCCTGATATGCCTGAGTCATAGAATCAAGCTGACTTGTCCATTTGCTTGTAATAGCGTCAAGGTCTCCTTGAGCTTTGATAGATTCAGAAAATTGGCTGAGAATAACCTCAGAATCAACATAACCAATCTTTAAAGTTGTTTGAGCAAATGAAGTTCCCCAAATAAACAGGGTGAAAATTAAAAGATATTTTTTCACTTTATCCTCTTTTCTTGTTGTTAAAATAATTTATGAATTAAAAACCTTTGCCAAATTGAAAATGGAATAACCAAGATGGGTCTTGACCACTTGTTATTTTTCTATCAAAACCATATCCGAGATCAAAACCAATCAAACCAATAGGATTTATTAAAAGCCTTGCCCCGAAACCTACTGAGCGTCTCAGATCAAAAATATCTGTTTTAGCAAAACTTTCAAATACATTTCCTGCTTCTGCAAAAGCTAAAACATATAAAGGTATCGGCTCAATTGATACTGCTAAGCGTAATTCAGTAGCAAATTTTGTCATAACTCTGCCGCCAATAACTCTGCCATCAGAATTTCTTGGTCCCACAGTTCTATCATCATATCCGCGTAAAGATGTTGTGGCAATAATTAATCCGTTGCCGCCCATATAGTAAAATTCAAACGGTTGAATATTTGTGCCTTTTACAATTTCATCAATGTAACCAAAATCAGCAAGGGCGTATAATGTTACTCGGTTTGAATTAAAAAGTCTTCTATACCACTCTGTTGTTATTCCTAACTTTAAGTAATCTACATCGCCGGGTAAAAATGGACCTCCGGAAATTTCACCATCAATTTGAAAATTGGAACCCACAGAAGGAAATATAGGATTATCAATATTTTTTCTGCTAATTAAAGCTCCTAATGTATATTGATTTGTTAAACCTTCAGCATAAAAACCCTGTCCTTCAATAACGTTATTATATTGATACTTAACTCTGCCTTGTACATAGAAAAAATCATCGGGCCATTTTAAGCGTCTTCCTACTCTTAAAGTTGCGCCTGTTTGCCTTAAATCGTAGATGTATTGCTGCCTTGTATCAAAAAGTTCTGCTCCAACGGAAGTTGGAGTATCAAAAAGCCAGGGTTCAGTGAAGCCTAATGTAAAAGTTCTGTAAAGACTTCCAACTCCAAATTGCCAATTAAAACTTAAAATTTGTCCGCCGCCTAATTGAAAGGGTTCAGTAATGGAAAAATTTGTGAGAGTTACACCAACTGCACCGCTGAAACCAAATGCACCACTATAACCGACTGAAGCATTTAAGTAATCACTGGATTTTTCTTCAACTCTGATTGTAATATCTACAGTAGAGTCACTTGCGAGCTTAGTTCCGATTCCTTCAGGTCCATAAAGTTTTTCGACACTGAAATATTGCAGATTAGCTAAGTTTTGAATGCTTCTAAGGAGAAGTGCACGGTTGAAATAATCTCCGGGAACAGTAAAGAGCTCACGCCTAATCACTTTATCTTTTGTTTTGTCATTACCTTCGATATCAACTCGTCCAACAGTAAACTGATTCCTTTCTTCCATTCTAATTTCAACATCAATAGAATCCGGAAAAACTTTTGTTTCCTTTACTTGAACGTTGAATGTCAGGTATCCATTATCCAGATAAAGAGATGAAACATCTGTCTGTTTTTCATTTCCGCGAAGATTTTTTTCAAAACGATCAACGTCAAAAACATCACCAGTTGAAAAGTCTAATCTTTCCGCTAAAACTTCATCTGGATAGACTGTATTTCCAATCCATTTAATATTTCTTAATTTGTATTGTGTCCCTTCATAAACTGTAATTAAAACTCTAACATCTTTTTTATTGTTGAAAAAAATTAAAGAATCAGAAACTACTGATGCATCTTTATAGCCATTTTTTCTATAAAATTTTATGATTGATTCTTTATCTTTTTTCAATTTTTCTCTTTCAAATTTTCCGCTGCTCCAGAATTTCCACCATTTTGCAATACTCAATTCATCCATTTCATCTCTTAAATCATCATCGGAGAAGACTTCATTACCAACAAAATCTATTGCTCTAACTTTGACAACATCTCCTTCCGATATTTGAAGACGAACAATAACTCTATCCTTAATTTTACTGATTAAGTCAGAATATTGAACTTCGCTTTTTTCATAAACCTGTTCAATATCATCAGCAAAGTCATTTTGGTTTCGCCATCGGGTTTTGATTTCATTTTTTGTTGTATCAGCACTAAAGAAATTGTAATAAGTGTATGTCAAATTAGCGTTAAAATGTCCTTCAGCTTCATAAAGCTTAAGAATATTATTCTTTAGTTTTATAACATCCTGAGGTTTGATTACTGTTCCTCTTAGGAAAGTTATTTTCTTTTCAATATCACTTGTTGAAATTTCGTCGTTTCCTTCAATTAAAAATTTTTCGAGTCTGGGATATTCATCAACTTTAATAATGAGAAAAATGCCGTCGGGAATTTCTTTTTCAACAATTAACTGAACGTCTGAAAAAATATTTAATGCCCAAAGATTTTTTATTGCATTAATAGTTCTATCTCCCGGAACCTGGATCTCATCATTAACTCTCAAACCGGAAGCAGCAATAATAGAGTTTGCATCGGAGGTTCTGTTTCCTTCAACTCTTAAACCTAATATTTTATAATTTTTAATCGGAGATTGACTAAATGATTGATTATGATAAGATAGAATAGAAAAAACAAAAAATACTATAACCAGAGAGTAAGCTCGCATCAAGATTGCCTTTATTTTTTTTCTTTTTTTACTTGTTCACTTACTTTACCGAAACGACGTTCTCTTTTTTGAAATTGACGAATCGCCTGATAAAGCTGCTGCCTGTCAAAATCAGGCCAGTAAACATCTGTTATTACAAATTCTGAATAAGCTATTTGCCACAGCAAAAAATTACTAACACGGAATTCTCCGCTTGTTCTGATAACTAAATCCGGATCAGGTATATCATTGGATTCTAGAAATTGAGCGAAAGACTTTTCATCTAAATCATCCATATCAAATTTATTATTCTTCACAGTGTCACAAAGTTTTTTAATTCCTTTAACAATTTCCCATCTGCCACTGTAACTTAAAGCTAAATTAAGAACCATTTTTTTATTGTTTTTAGTACGTTCAATATCTTCTAAAAGTTGTTTTTGAACAACATTCGGCAAAGCGTTTATATCTCCAATGGTAGTAAGACGAATATCATTCTCACAAAGTTCATCTACTCTGTCTTTTAGACTTTTAAGGAGTAATTTCATAAGAGTTGAAACTTCATCTTTAGGTCTATTCCAATTTTCAGTGGAAAAAGTATAAAGAGTTAAATATTTTACACCCAATTCAGCACAAGCCTCAACAATGACTTTTACAGTGTCAACTCCTTTTTTATGCCCAGCAACACGAGGTAGTCCTCTTTGCTTTGCCCATCTGCCATTCCCATCCATAATAATAGCTATATGAGTGGGAATATTGCCATTCTTTTTTAATTCTTCCTGAATTTTGTCATCTAAATTTGGTTTTTGTTTAACCAATTTTAATTCCTGCTCATATTTTAGCTTACAAATTTAATCCTTAGCTTCAGAATAATAAAAATAAAATAACAGTGACTTCAGTTTAATTTATTGCCGTCTTTATCCAACAATATGGGAGTACCAAAGCCCAACTCTTCAAGTTTATCTAACTGAGTTTTTGCATCTCCGACAATTAAATATATCATCTTATCCGGATGGAGATAGAATCTTGCTAAAGTTTTGTGCTTACCCAAAGACATATTCTTAATGATTGTTTCCTGCTGTTTTACAAAATCTAATGGATAATCATATCGGGAAATTTGCGTTAACATTCCTCTCAAAGCGGCAATTGTTTCAAAACGAAGAGCATTTGATTTTAATATAGCATTTCGTGTGAAGTCTAAATCTTCCTGAGTTATTCCCGATTTATATTTTGTTATTTCATCTCTGAAAATTTTAGCAGATTCCAGTGTAGCATTTGATTGAACAGCAGAACTTGCAACAAAATAACCAGTGCTTGAATTTCCTTCAAATGAAGTTCTCGCACCATAGGTATATCCTTTTTCCTCTCGTAAAATCATATTAACTATACCATTAAAAGCACCACCAAGTTTGTAATTCATAACATAACATTTGTAAAAATCTTCATCTTTTGCAGAAGGACCGACGTGACCAATTCTTATTTCAGACTGTTTTGCATTAGGGAAATCAACAAAATAAACCTGAGCTTTCTCTGGCATTTGAGGTTGATTAACGGTAGGTAAAGTTAAATCTTTCTTTTCCCATTTTGATTCCAGATTATTTAAGGAATTTAATACTGTTTCTTGCTGAATATTACCGACGAAAAGAAAACTACTCAGATTTGGAGTAAGATTATTTTGATAATACTTTTTCAAATCTTCAATGTTAATAGAATTAACCGACTCGTGAGTACCTAATAAAGAATTTGAGAATACGTGTCCTTCACCGTAGATAAGTTTATTAAAAACATTACTTGCTGTTACCGATGGATTAGATTTGGATCTTCTGATAGATTCTAGAACTTCATTTTTTATTCTGGCAAATTCTTTTTCATCCCATCGAGGTTCAAATAATATTTCCTCGACAAGCTTAAGAACACTTTCATACTTTGAAGCAAGACAGTTTGCTTGAATAACAATATTTTCACTCAAAGCATAAACATTTATGCTTGCACCAAGTTCTTCAATTGCATTTTCAAGTTCGATTGGAGTTTTATTCTTAGTTCCTTGTAATAACATTCTGGCAAGCAAGTTTGCAGTTCCTATTTTACCTTTTTCATCTAACAACATTCCGCCTTTAATTTCAATTTGAAAATCAACTAAAGGTAATTCTTTATATTCTATTCCATAAACTTTAATTCCGTTTTGTAATTCTCTTGTCCAAATTGAAGGCAAATTAACAAGCGGATCTTCTTTAACTTCAGGCATTTTGGAGCGATCAAAAGCAGATTTAATTGGTTCGACAACAACATTGTTATCAGGATTTTGCTTTCTTAACTCTATTTCTTCTTTATTTAATGGCTTGAGATTCTCTTCTGGAATAATATAAAGTTCTGAAGGTTGAGCAATCAGTTCCTCACCGCCTGTGGGGACAAAGCTGGTTAAAACGAAATTTTTCCCTTTAATATATTTATTGTAAACGTTCCAAACATCCTCAACTGAAACATCAAGTTTATTTTTCAAATCCTGTTTATAAAATTCCGGTGAGCCAGCAAATTCATTGTATATGGCGAGTTGATATGATTTACCAAGAACGCTTGCAATGCTATTATAATAATTTGTTTCTATTCTTGCTTTTATTCTTTCCAAATCTTCATTAGTAAAACCATCCTTTTCAAATTTTTCTAATGCGTCAAAAATTGCCTTTTCAACATCTGATAATTTAATGTTTGGAAAAGCTCTAACAGAAAATTGAAACTCTCCGGCAATCTCACTGCTATTATTATAAGCCGAAGCAGAAGGAGCTAATTTTCTTTCTTCAACTATTACTTTATATAGTGGAGACCTTTTACCTCTGGAAAGCAGATTTCCTAAAATATCCAGTGCATAAGAATCCTTTGTATAATTATGAGTTGTCGGAAAAACAATATTTATTTCCGGTGATTGAGCAAATTTATCAATATAATGAACTCTCTTTGTTTGATTTAAACTTACCGGCATTGGTTTGAGAGGTTCAATGTTTTCTGAAGGATTTAATTCACCAAAATATTTTTCTACTAATTTTTTGACTTCTGATTTATCAAAATCACCAGCAATAACTAAAGTTGCATTATTTGCTCCATACCAGTCTCTGTAAAAATCGTGAACGTCTTTAACTGTGGCATTTTGCAAATCTTCTAATTCGCCAATAACCTGCCAATTATATGGATGCCCTTCTGGATAGATTAATTTATTGATTACATAATTTGTATGACCGTAAGGTTGATTATCAACTCTTTGTCTTTTTTCATTTTGAACAACTTCCTGCTGATTAATGAAAGCATCAATCGTTACTGTTGGTAAAAGAAAACCCATTCTGTCGGATTCAAGCCAGAGAACCAACTCTAAGGCATTTTTAGGCACAACCTGAAAATAAATTGTTCCATCTTCCCAAGTTCCACCATTTAATGTTCCGCCATTTCCCTGAATAAGTTTAAAGAATTGATCCTGTCCAACGTGCTGAGATTCCTGAAACATCATATGTTCAAATAAATGCGCAAAACCTGTTTTGCCGGGTCTTTCTCGGTTTGAGCCAACGTGATAAAGCACTGTAACTGCAACAATCGGATCGGATTTATCCTCGTGAAGAATAACTTTTAAGCCGTTTTTAAGAGTATATTTCTCAAAATTCAGTTCAAAAGTATTTTGTGAAAAAATATTGTTAAAAATCATAATAGCCATAATTATTATTAATGAATATTTCATAATTGTTCTCCTGAAGATTTATAAAGCAAATATCGGTATTTTTTAGTAAGTAAGAAATGTTAATTTAATGTGAGGATAAAGACTGGATGAAAATTCCAGAAATTATGCTTTTGAAGAGAAATGATATAGAAATCAAATTCTTATCAGAGTATTTAAAATCTATTAATAATTATAATTGAATTTAGTTTGCTAATTCAGTTTGAACTGAAAGGTTTAGATATTTTAATTTTTTATCACGAACTTTAACAAACAAGTAAGTAGTTACAAAAAATACAAGTGAAAATAATATAACAATTAAACCTAATAAGATTGGACTTAATGAGTTCATATAAAACTCTATTCCCTGTAGAAAGATAAAAGCTAAAACTGCTTCAAAAACTAAAATTAAATTTCTCTTAAAACTTACTTGCATATTTTACCTTTATTTTTGTTCAAACTTATATTCATAATTTTTTATTCAAGTTAAATTAGCATTATCTTAATGTTAAGATTATGTTAAAAATATTCGGAACTAAATATTGATTAAACCTCTAAAAAAATTTGGTCAGAACTATCTGATTGATAAAAATATCATAACCAAAATCATTTCAATAATTGAACCTAAGAAGGATGATCTTATAATTGAAATTGGTCCAGGACAAGGAGCATTAACCCAATATCTTGCTGATTCGTCAGCTAAAATTTTCGCGGTTGAAATTGATAAAAGAGTAATTGAACAACTGAAAGAAAAATTTGAAAATGTAACTTTTATTAATGCCGATTTTTTGGAAAATGATTTGAGAAAGTTTGAGAGTTCTTCATTAAGAATAGTTGGAAATATTCCTTACAATATTACATCACCAATAATTTTTAAGATTTTTGAGAACAATTCTATAATTCAAGATGCAGTGCTAATGGTTCAGTATGAGGTTGCCAAGAGAATGATTGCCAATATCGGTACAAAAGATTATGGAATATTATCTGTCTTATTAAAATATTTCACAGATACCGAGTTGTGCTTTAAGGTCTCTCCGAATGTTTTCTATCCAAAACCAAAAGTTTACTCTGCGGTTGTTAAAATGAAAATAAAAGAGTGTTCAGACGAAATTTTCAATAAAACTTTTATCAATGTGGTCAAAGCAGCATTTGGAAACCGCAGAAAAATTCTTAAAAACTCTTTTTCCAATAGTATATTTGCCCAATTAAATTTTGAAAAAAGCAAAATAGATTTATCAAAACGTGCTGAGCAGCTTGACTTAGCAGATTTTATTCAACTTACAAATTTCATACTTGATAAAAGTAACATTTAACTTTAATGAATAAAGCAAAATTTTTTATAAAGAAACTCAAAGCATTTGATTTAGTTGCTGTTGTCTTCTATTTAATTCTTTCACTTTTACATCTTATCTATTATGAAAGAATTGAGTACTCATTTTATTGGATGTTAATAAATCTTTTTATTATTCTGTTCACTTTTGGAATATCCTATTTAGAAGCACTAACAAATGAGTCTGATCCTAAAACGAATCGAATTATTAGTTTAATTCATTATTGGTACATTGCTCCACTAATATTACTAACTTTCAAACAGCTTTGGTATATGGTTAAACCCATTAGACAAGTTGATTATGACCAGTTGTTTATTCAAATTGATAGATGGATGTTTGGTACTGATCCAACTCATTTTCTTTATCAGTTTTCTCATCCAGTTATAACTGAAATTTTACAGATAACCTATAATACTTTTTATCTTCTGCCAATAATTCTCGCTTTATCACTCCTTAAAGAAAAAAGATTTCTTGCAGTTGACTTTGCTGTGTTCTCTGTTATTTATGGTTTCTTTCTCTCTTATCTTGGATATTTCACTTTACCTGGAATAGGTCCTCGTTTTACATTGCACGATTTTGAATTGATAAATGAACAATTGCCGGGTTTGTTTCTTACAAATTATTTAAGAGAGATTGTAAATACCGGAGAAAGTATCCCTGCTGGAACGCCGAACCCAGCAGAGGTAGTTCAGCGCGATGTTTTTCCAAGCGGTCATACTATGATAACATTAATTGTAATGTATCTTTCAATAAAACTGAAATCTAGAACAAGATATTTTCTTGTTCCTGTTGGAACTTTATTGATCTTCTCAACTGTTTATTTGTGGTATCATTATGTAATTGATCTTATTGGCGGTGCTTTGTTTATGATTTTTTCTATGTGGAGTGGAAAATACTTCTTTAATTGGTGGCGAAGAAAAATTGGTAAAGAAGAATTCGAGTTTGGGAAATATTGATGGGTTTTATAATAAGAGAAGGAGTAAGATTAAGAGTAAGTGTAAGAATGAGAATTTAATAAAGAGAATGAGAATGATTTAGTTAAAGTTAAATATGAATTAAAATTAAATGGTAAGCGAAAAGAAAAATAAAGTAAAAAATATTTTCGATGACATCTCAGGTAAATATGATTTATTAAATCACCTTCTGAGTTTTGGAATTGATAAACGATGGCGCAAGAAAGCACTTCGTTTAACAGGTTTGAATAAAAATTCATTCCTGCTTGATGTTGCCTGCGGAACCGGTGATGCAGCAATCGAAGCAAAAAAATTAGGTGTAGAAAAAATTATCGGCGCTGATTTCTCTCATAACATGCTCTCACTTTTTAACAAAAAAAGTAAATGGATAATCG
>Ga0073932_1003019_pt1 | contig 23987 bp, 15 predicted proteins | sample DewCreD2012metaG_FD_76967 | JGI IMG/M metagenome (GOLD analysis project Ga0073932, IMG submission 76967) | Hot spring sediment bacterial and archeal communities from British Columbia, Canada, to study Microbial Dark Matter (Phase II) - Dewar... ...
ACGCCATCACGAACAACCCTTCGTCAGCCTTCGCCGCAGAGTTATGAACAGGCGGGTGCGGGGAGCTTCGAGGGGCTCTCCTCCCCGCCTGATTCATAACTCTGGAAGTGCTATACGGAAAGCGAAGGCTGGTCGAGGTGACTGGCGCTCGTTTGAACCGTACCCCCAGGTGGTTCGGCCCATCGTCGAGGCTGTCCTTCACGGCTGGCGTGCCGAGCCGTAGCTTGGAGCGAAATGACGCATCCCGCCTTCGCCGGCTCACTGCGTTCGCCCGGCTACGGCGCGGCAGCCTTCGCTTTCCGCTCCGCTCCAAGCGAAGGCTGGTCGGGGCGAGTGGATTTGAACCACCGACTTCTTGGTCCCGAACCAAGCGCTCTAACCAGGCTGAGCCACGCCCCGAGGTGCGGGATTTGAAGCCACAACTTTACACAACCCCGCCGCCGACGCAAGCCAATAGTTGACCGTTGTCGTGTTGCGTTTAAACTTTCCTTTTTTTGTGCGGCAAACTTTCCGCGGACGTGCGGCAAACTTTCCGTGAGTTGGACGTAGTTTCTTTCATGGTGCGACGATAGGGCTCAGCGCCTGGGCCCTCGAGACCGAAATCGTGCGTCCACCACCGTAGAGCCGCTCGCCGTGCGCTCTGCCACACCTGCGCGCTCCCCCAAAAAGTGCGGAAACTTTGCCGCACGCGGAGAGGAACCTTTGCCGCACAATAGCGGAAGCTTTGCCGCACAATAGCGGAAGCTTTGCCGCACAATAGCGGAAGCTTTGCCGCACAGCCGGAAAGTTTGCGCGCACCGCGACAGCCAATAGTTGACCGTCGCCGAAGGCGCGGCTCCACTTTTGACTCGCCGCCCGCTGCCGAAGCGCTATGCTGCGCCTCAGCTTTGATGCACAACGCCGCCGCCATGTCTCACGAGCGCCGCCATCAACGCACCGTCGCCGCCGTCAACCTCGGCCTGACGGCCAATATCGCCTTGGCCGCCGTCAAGACCCTCGCCGGCATCCTGGGCCACAGCGCCGCCCTGCTGGCCGATGGCATCAACTCCACCTCCGACGTGGCCTATTATGTGGTGGTCAAAGTGTTCATGCACTTTTCCCGCAAGCCCGCCGACCGCGAGCATCCCTACGGCCACAGCCAGCTCGAAACCATCGCCGCCCTGGTCGTGGGCGCCTTCGTCATCACCACCGCCGTCGCCATCTTCTGGGACGCCGTCAACACGGTCGTGGACCTGCTGACCGGCCACAGCCGGCCGGACGGCGTCCGCCAGTTCGCGTTATGGGTGGCGTTGCTGACCATCGTCGCCAAGGTCCTGTTGACGGTTTTCACCCGCCGGATCGGCCGCGAAACTCACAACCCGGCCGTGCTGGCGCTGGCCCAGGATCATCGCAACGACATCTTTTCGGCGTCCGGCGCCGCCGCCGGCATTTTCCTGGGGCGTCAGGGCTATCCCTGGGGCGACCCGCTGGCCGGCGCCCTGGTGGCGCTGCTGGTGCTGAAGACGGGCATCGAGATTCTGCGGGAATCGTCGCAGGAACTGATGGACGCCGTGCCCAGCGAAGAAATCGCCCGGGAGATTCGCGGGCTGCTGGCCGATATCGCCGGCGTCCGCGAGGTGGAAGAAGTACAGGCGCACCGTTTCGGTCCGTACCTGGTCGTGAACGTCACCATCGCCATCGACGGCGCGCTGAGCGTGGCGGAAGGCGATCGGATCGCCACCGCCGTGGAACGTCGGCTCTGCGCGCAGATCGAATTCGTGCGGCGGGTCTATGTGCACTACCACCCCGCGCACCCGCCGGGCGGCGCCTGACGGCGAAAGCCACGCCCGACCGGGCCGGCGCTTCCGCCCGGATCCGGCGGCTCGTGGCCGCCAACGAACGCCTGGGTCTCGCCGCCGGTTCAGAGCAAGCAGCGGCACGCGTTCTGCCAGGTCAGTTCCGCCAGCCGCTCGACCGCCGTGTTGCGCAACGCTGCCGCCTGTTCCGCCACCGCCCGCAGGTTGGCGGGTTCGTTCGGCGCCAGCCGGCCGCCCGCCGCGCCCGCGGGCGGCAAATCCGGCGCGTCGGTTTCCAGCACCAAGCGCTCGGCGGGCGCGAGACGGCAGGCCTCGTGCGCTTTGCGGTTGCGCGACCAGGTCAAGGTCCCCGAAAAGGAAAACACGGCGCCGAGTTGCGCCAGGGGCTCCAAGAGCACCGGTCCTCCGGAGTAGGAATGGATCACGAATCCGCGCGGCAAGGCGCGCAGTTCGCCGGCGGATTGCAGCAGCTGTTCCCAAGCACGGCGGCAGTGCACGGAAACCGGCCGCCCCAGTTCGCGCGCCAGACGCACCTGCGCCAGAAAAACCGCGCCTTGCTCGGCGTCGTGGCGTTCCGGCAACGCGTGATCCAGGCCGATTTCGCCCACCGCGGCGTTGGGCTGCGCTTCCAGAAACGCGCGCAGGGTCGTCAACCACTCCGCGCTTCGTTCGTGCGCATACCAGGGGTGCAGTCCGAACGCCGGCACCACCGCCGCCGGCCACGCCCGCGCCAGGGCCGCCACCGCCGGCCAATCCTGCTCGCGCGAACCGCAGCACAGCACGCGCTCGACGCCGGCGGCGCGCGCCCGGCTCAGCACGCCGGCCGTGTCATCGGCCAGCCGTTCGTCCTGCAGATGGCAATGCGCATCGAACAGTCGAAAGGCCATCGCGCTTGCGTTCCCGTCGGCGAGGCGGGCCGGCCGGCTCAGATCATCAACGTCATGCCGCCGTCCTCGGCCTCCGCCAGGAACGCGGCCACCCCGCCCAGTTCGACGCCGTCCACCAACTCCTCGCGCCGGAGGCCCATCACTTCCATGGACATGGCGCAGGCCACCAGCTTCACGCCGCTCTGCCGCGCCTGCGCCATCAACTCCGGCAGGCTGGCCACCCGTTTCTGGCGCATCACGCGCTTCATCAGCGCGGTTCCCAGCCCCAGCATGTTCAGCTTGGAGAGTTTCAAGGCTTCCGCCCCCGCCGGCATCATCCAGCCGAACATGAGGTCCAACAGCGGCTTGCCGGCCGCCTGCGGCCCTCCGCGGCGCAGGGCGTTCAGCCCCCAGAAGGTGAAAAACATCGTCACCTCGCTGCCCATGCTGGCCGCGCCAGTGGCTATCACGAAGGCGGCGAGCACCTTGTCCAGATCGCCCGAGAAAACCACCAGCGTCTTTTTGTCGCGCCCCGCCGCGGCCCGCGAGGTGGTCGGCGCGGCCGCCGGACGTCCTTTGCGGATCGTGGCTTCGATGCGGCCTTGCTCGGTCTTGAGCTCCAGCAACTCATGCCCCTGTTTGCGACACCAGGCGGGGGCATCGGTGGCAAACCCCGGATCGGTCGCGCAGACCACCATTTCGTCGCCGGGTTGCAGCGCGGCGAAGGTTTCCGCCAGTTTGCGGATGGGGCCCGGACACTGCAAACCGCAACAATCCAGACGGCGGCTCGCGCCGCTGGGCGCCGCGGCGGCCGGCGGCGTTTCTTCCGCATAGGAAAGCACCGGGGGTTCGGGTTCTCCCGTGCAAATGGCCGCGCCATGATAACCGCAGAAGGTCAGCAGGCCGCCGGCCAGCGTGCGCACGGTGTAGCCGCGCTGTTTCAAGAGGCGGTAGGCCAGATAGCTCCGAAAGCCCACCTTGCAATACACGAACAGAGGGCGGTCCCTGGGCAGACCCTCCAGCGAGGAACGCATCCGCGCCACCGGCAGATGGATCGCCCCCGGAATGTGCCAGAGCTCATACTCCTCCGGACCGCGCACGTCCACCACCAGCCCCTCGCGCGTGCGCTCCGGATAATCCTCCGCGTACCAGAGTTCCACGTCGTTCCGCAGCAGATTGGCCGCCACAAACCCGGCCATGTTGACCGGGTCCTTGGCCGAGCCATACGGCGGCGCATAGGCCAGCTCAAGCGCTTCCAAATCGAAAACCGTCAGCCCCGCGCGCAAGGCCGTGGCGAACACGTCGAGCCGCTTGTCCACGCCGTCGAAACCCACGACTTGCGCGCCCAGAATCCGCCCGGTATCCGGCGTGAACAGCAGCTTGAGGTGCATGGGCGCCGAGCCGGGGTAGTAGCCCGCGTGGCCCGAGGGGTGCACATAGACCTTGCGAAACGGCAGACCGGCTTTGCGCAAGGTCTTTTCGGAGGCGCCGGTGGCGCCGGCGGTGACGTCGAAGACCTTCACGATCGCCGTGCCCTGGGTGGCCGTGTACCGGCTGTCGCGGCCGCAGACGTTGTCCGCCGCCGCCCGCCCCTGCCGGTTGGCCGGGCCGGCCAGCGGAATCAGGGCCGGAGCGCCGGTCACCGCGTCGAGGACTTCGACCGCGTCGCCCGCGGCGTAGATGTGGGGATCCGACGTGCGCAGGTGTTCATCCACCTTGATTCCGCCGCGCGGGCCCAGTTCCAGCCCCGCCGCGCGGGCCAGCGCCGTTTCCGGCTTCACCCCCGCGGCCAGCAGCACGAAATCGGCGGCCAGGGTTTGGCCGTCGCTCAGTTCCACCGCGACGCGGCCGTCCCGGTCGCGGAAAGCGGCAGCGGCCACGCCCAGATGCAGACGCACACCGTGGCGTCGCAGGTGGTTTTCCACATCCCGGGCCATTTCGGGGTCGAGCGGCGGCATCACCTGGTTGACCATTTCCACCAGGTCCACCTCCAGACCGCGCTGGCGCAAGTTCTCCGCCATCTCCAAGCCGATGTAGCCGCCGCCGATGATCGCGGCCTGGCGCGCTCCGGCGTCCACCCGCGCTTTGATCCGGTCCATGTCCTCGATGTTGCGCAGGGTCAGGACGGCGGGATGGTCGCTCCCCGGCAAGGGCGGACGCAACGGCGACGCTCCGGGCGCCAGAATCAGTTTGTCGTACGTTTCGTCGTATTCCCGGCCCGCCGCCGTGTCCAACACGCGCACCCGGCGCGCCTGCCGATCGATCGCGCGCACCTCGTGTCCGACGCGCACGTCGATGTTCAACATCGCCCGCAGACTTTCCGGGGTTTGGAGCAGCAGATCTTCGCGTTCCTTGATCACGCCGCCGATATGGTACGGCAAACCGCAATTGGCAAAGGACACGTGCCCGGTGCGCTCCAGCACCACGATTTCGGCCTGCTCGTCGAGCCGGCGCGCGCGCGCCGCCGCGGAAGCCCCCGCCGCCACTCCGCCCACGATCACCAGTTTCATCGCTCCGCTCCTCGGGTTGAAATGCCCTTCAGGCTATCACATCCGCGGGCCGACAGGGAACTGTTTGTTCCGCGGCGGTTTCTGGCGCGCGGCCGGCGGCGGCGCCGCGCGGCGACCGCCGGGCGCCCACGCCGGCGCACAGCGTCACGCCTGCGGCCGCGGAAAAAAGATTGCCTCCGGTCTGCGGCCGTCGTATTTTTCCCCACGCTGGCGCCGGAGAGGATGGCCCGGACAAGGTCCCGACCTCCGTTTCAGGCCGTTTCCGACAGGCAGGGCGAGATAGCTCAGTTGGTAGAGCAGCGGACTGAAAATCCGCGTGTCGTCGGTTCGATTCCGACTCTCGCCACCAAACATAACAGCGTGAAGGGCAAGAAGACGCCTTTCGCGCTTTTTCTTTATTGCCTGTAATTCAATTGGTTATGCGGACGGTCTCGATCATCTGGACTTCGCCCGCATGCACCTTTGGTTCTGCCCTTCGCCTATGCTCACTGCCATGCACGATGCACGATTCCACATCGAATTCCACACCAAAGTCAGAGAATCGGATACAAAATCGGCCGCTCAACGAACCTGTCGTCGCAGGGCCTGCGTTGCGTGCCCAAGCGTGATCGTGGTCGGCGAGGTCGCCGCCAGAGGCGGGTGCTCTCATCGAAATCGCAATCCAGATTCCAGCCCCTGGGCGTGGCATCTCTCGGTAGGTGAACAGGTTGAACCGCAGCATGGCCGTCAAGTTCGAGAGAGACCAGTTCCACAAGGATTTCAACCGCAGGAACTTCAGCCCCATCTTCTACAGTTTCAAGAACCGGATCGTTCATAATCAACGAGTTATAACGCCAGAAAACTCCTTGGCACTACATTTCTCATCCGGCTGCTGCTGTGATTATGCCTCCCTGACCGTAGGCGCGACCGCGACGCCGACCGCCTGAAGCACCTTGTGAACACATCCCTTCAGTTGGCTGCGAAGAACAAACGGCTTGCCGCTGAAGACCGTGTGCATTTCCTGGAGTTCGACCAGGTCGCGGACCACATCGTTCCACTCCAGATCGGATCCGGTGGCCGCCAGGCGGTCCGCGAGTTCTTTGCGCAGGCACAGCGCCAGGAAGCTGCAGAACACGTGACCGCGGATGGTTTCGGTGCACTTGTGGTAGATCGGCCGGGTGTCGAGGATCGACTTCATCGTACGGAAGATGTCCTCCACCATCCACAGTTGCTTGTACTTCAGCGCGATCTGTTCCGCCGGCAAGTCCAGGTTCCTTCGCAGCACCCACTTGCCGTCGTAGCGCGCTTCGGCCTTGATCTTCTGCTCGTCGATCACGAAGCGCTCCTTGCCCGCCACCCGCAGATACTTGCGATACCCCTTGTTCCCGACCAGACTCTTCTCGCCCTGCTTCAACTGTTCCCGCAAATGCTCCACGATCGCCTGGCGGTCATGGGCGTCCTTGCGTCGTTGCTCTTCGTTGAGACACACGATGTAACGGCGAGCCTCTTCCCACACCTCTTTGACCTTCAGTGGCGCCGGATCTTTCGCGTGGAGTCGTTCGGGCACGACTTCCTGATACGCGCCGGCTCGCCCCAGCACCTGATCGCGGACCTCCTTCTGCCGACGCCTGCGAGCGCCCAGGATGTACTTCCAGTTCGTATCGGGCGATTCCAGCGTGGCCAAGGTCTCTCGGCTGATCATGCCCCGGTCGGCCACAATACAGATTTCGCCGATGCCAAACCGTTGGCGCAGCCGCTCGACCACCGGCACCAGGCTTTTCACATCCGCCGTGTTCCCCGGCCAGAGCTCGCAGCAAAAAAACGCGCTGCGGCGCGCCCTGGCGTTGACAGAATGATAGCGCTGCACGATCGTTTAACGCCAATTGAAGGCCGGGTCCACACCGGGCCTGGCTCTGGTGGCGGGAGAGAAATGGCGCAACCCACACGAGGAGAAGAAGCAGATACATGGAGCAGTCTGTCGGCAAGAACAAACCGTTGGACGAGCTATCGGACTATAGGTACGAGGTCGCCCGTCAGGACGGGATGACCACCATTGACGAGCGATGCGCCTGCCAGCAGCCGCAATGCGCGTTCGGAACGCTGGGGGTGCGCTGCACGCTGTGCACGGACGGGCCGTGTCAGATCACCCGCAAGGCCGACCGCGGCGTCTGCGGCGCATCGGCCGATCTGATCGCGGCCCGCAATCCGCTTTTCGAGTGCGCCCAGGGAACCGTGGCCAACTGCTACCGTGCGCGTAACGTGGCGCGCACGCTGAAAGCCGCGGGCGAGGGCCAGGCGGATTACACCATCAAGGAACCCGAAAAATCGCGCGCTGGCGAGCCGCTTCGGCATCGCTGGCGATCGCACCACCGACAAGGTGGCGCGCTCTTTTTCGTTCTCTTTCCGCCCGCGCCGCGGTAACGTAGCCCCTGCCCATGACCGAACCGACGTCCAAAACCGTCCGCGAACTCCTGGCGGCGGCAACGGACTATCTGGCGGCGCGCGGCGTGGATCAGCCGCGCCTGGCCGTGGAGCTGCTCCTCGCCCGCCTGCTCAAGTGCCCGCGCCTGGAACTGAATCTGCGTTCCGATGCCGTCCTCGACGAGCCGCGCCTGGCCGCGCTGCGGCGCGGCGTCAAACGGCTGGCCGCCGGCGAACCGTTGCAGTACATCCTCGGGCAAACCGAATTCATGGGCCGCGTGTTCAAGACCGACCGGCGCGCCCTGATTCCGCGGCCCGAAACCGAAGTGCTGGTGGAAGCCGTCCTGCGCTGCGCCGAACTCTGGTCCGCCGGCGGCGCCGCGGCAGCGCGCCCGCCGGCCATCGTGGACTTGGGAACGGGCTCCGGCTGCATCGTCATCAGCCTGGCCCTGGCGCATCCGGAAGCGGCCTACCTGGCGCTGGACGTCAGCGCCGAGGCGCTGGCGCTGGCCCGCGAAAACGCGGCCGCGCTCGGCGTCGCGGACCGCATCGCCTTCGAACCGGCGGAACTCGGCGACGCCGTCGAGCCGGAGCACTGCGACGCCGTGGTCGCCAATTTGCCGTACCTGACCACGGCGGAGTACGAGCAGCTGCCGGTCCATATCCGCGAGCACGAACCCCGGGCGGCGCTCGACGGCGGGCCGGACGGTCTGGCCGTCATCGGACCCGCCGTGCAGGACGCGGCCATTGCCCTGCGGCCGGGCGGTTTTCTGTTCCTGGAAATCGGCTGCGACCAGGCCGGCCGGGCGCGCCGCCTGGCGCAGGAAGCCGGATTCGCCGACGTGCGGGTGGTGCAGGACCTGGAACGCCGCGACCGCGTGCTTTGCGCCCGCAACGCCGCCGACGCCTGAGGGCGCGCCGCGCCGCCGGCCCGCGCGCGGGCCAAAAGTGGCGGCTTGATCTCGACGGCCTGGCAGTGCATCCTAAGCGCGCGGTTTCGAAAACATGCCCGCGGGGCGACAGACAGAGGAAGTCCGGAAATGATTCCACGCTACACCGGCCCGGAAATGGGCGCCATCTGGACCGACGAGAACAAGTTCCGCATCTGGTTGCGCATCGAGATTCTGGCCTGCGAGGCCATGCAGCGGCTGGGGCTGGTGCCGGCGGCCGATTTGGCGCGCATCCGCCGGCGCGCCCGGTTCGACGCGCGGCGCATCGCCGAGATCGAGCGCCGGGTCCAGCACGACGTGATCGCCTTCCTCTCCAACGTGGCCGAGTCCGTCGGCCCTTCGGCTCGCTATCTCCACCGCGGCCTGACCAGCTCCGACGTGCTGGACACCGCCCTGGCGGTGCAGATGGTTCAGGCGGCCGACCTGCTGATCCGGGATGTCCGGGCCGTGCGCCGCGCCGCGGCGGCGAAGGCCCGCCGGCATCAGTTCACGCCCATGATCGGCCGCTCGCACGGCGTGCACGCCGAGCCGATCACCTTCGGCCTCAAGATGGCGCTGATGTACGACGAGTTCGGCCGGGCGCTGGAGCGCCTGCGCGCGGCGCGGGAAACCATCCGCGTCGGCCAGCTTTCCGGCGCGGTCGGCACGCACGCGCACCTCGATCCGCGGGTGGAACGCTATGTCTGCCGCCAACTGGGGTTGCGGCCGGCCGCGATTTCGACCCAGATTCTCCAGCGCGACCGGCACGCCGAATACGTCGCCGCGCTGGCCCTGGTCGGCGCCTCCGTGGAGCGCTGGGCGCAGGAATTCCGCCACCTGCAGCGCACGGAAGTGCTCGAGGTGGAGGAGTTCTTCGGCAGCGAACAAAAGGGTTCCTCGGCCATGCCGCACAAGAAAAACCCCATCACCGGCGAGAAACTCTGCGGTCTGGCGCGCGTGTTGCGCGGCAACCTGGTGGCGGCCCTGGAGAACGTGGCGCTGTGGCACGAACGCGACATCTCGCATTCGTCGGTCGAACGCATCATCCTGCCCGACAGCACCATCGCCCTCGACCACATGCTGACGCAGCTCGCCCGGCTCGTGCGCCGCCTGCGGGTCTATCCCCGGCGCATGCGGGCGAATCTGGAACTGACGCGCGGCTTGATCCACTCCCAACAAGTGCTGCTCCTGCTGACCGACAAGGGCGTGGACCGCGACCAGGCCTACCGCTGGGTGCAGCGCAACGCCATGCGTTCCTGGAAGACCGGCGCGCCGTTTCGGGCGCTGCTCGAGGCCGACCCCGAGGTCATGGCCCGCGTCCGCCCCGCCGAATTGGACCGCGTCTTCGATATCCGTTTGCACTTCCGAGACGTAAAACGCACCTTCCGAGCGGTCGGCCTGTAGCCGGCCCACGAGCCCGCGAGGAGTCCTCATGCCCAAATCCGCCTATGCCCAAGCCGGGGTGGACATCGATCGGAAAATGGCCGGCCTGGCCGCGGTCAAGTCGCTGGTCCGCCGCACCTTCACCCGCGGCGTCTTGAGCGACATCGGTCTGTTCGGCGGCTGCTTCGCCTCGCCCGGCCGCGGCACGGTGCTGGTGGCCAGCACCGACGGGGTGGGCACGAAATTGAAAGTGGCCGCCCTGGTGGGCAACCACCGCACGGTGGGCCAGGATCTGGTGAATCACTGCGTCAACGATATTCTCGTGCAAGGCGCCCGCCCGCTGTTCTTCCTGGATTACATCGGCTCGGCGGTCTTCTCGCCCGAGGTGTTCCGCGAGGTGGTCTGGGGCCTGTGCAAGGCCTGCCGCGAAAACGGCTGCGCCCTGCTCGGCGGCGAAACCGCGGAGCTGCCCGGCCTGTATCCGCCCGGCGAGTACGACCTGGTCGGCACGATCGTGGGCGCCGTGCCCCGCCGCGGGATCATTGACGGCCGCGCCATTCGGCCGGGCGACGCGATCATCGGCCTGGCGTCCAGCGGCCTGCACACCAACGGCTATTCCCTGGCCCGCCGCGTCCTCTTCGAGCAGGCCGGCCTGTCCTGCCGCGACCCGCTGCCGGGCGCGCGCCGCACCGTGGGCCAGGCCCTGCTGGCGGTGCACCGCAGCTATCTGCGCCCCGTGGCGCGCGTGCTGGCGGCCGTGCCCGTGCGCGGCATGGCCCACATCACCGGCGGCGGCTTCGTGGACAACATTCCGCGCGTGCTCCCGGCCGACTGCCTGGCGGTGATCGACCGCCGCGCCTGGCGCGTGCCGCCGCTGTTCCGCTTCATCGCCGAGCGCGGCGGAGTGGACCGGGAGGAGATGTACCGCGTCTTCAACATGGGGATCGGCTATGTGCTGATCGTGCGCCGCCGCGACGCGCCGGCCGCGCTGAACCGGCTGCGGGGCGCGGCGGTCGGCGCGGCGGTGATCGGCCGCATCGAGCGCGGCCGCCGGGGGGTGGCGCTGGTCAACTGATGGGCCCCTTCGCACAGGGATTTCGAAATGCACACCGTAACGCATATTGACCGACGCGGGGGGGACGACCTCCGTGTCGACCGCTGACTTTTTCGACGGCAACGAAAGGACAACCCGATGAAAGCGCGGACGAGCTGGTGCGCGGCCTTCCTGCTGGCCGCCGGGGGGGCGGCGGCGGGACCGTCGATCGATTATCAAGGCCGCATCACGGCCGGCGGCGCCGGCTGCTCCAGCCCCGGCTACTTCAAGTTCGTGCTCACCGACGGCGCCGGCAACGGCCTCTGGTCCAACGACGGCACCCCGGGCACGAATCCGCCCGCCGGCGCCGTGACCGTGGAGGTGAACAACGGCGTGTTCACCGTGGCCCTGGGCCGGGATACGGCCGCGTTGTCGCCGCTGGTCTTTCACGCCGCCGGGCTGCGGCTGCGCACCTGGTTTTCCACCAACAGCGCGGGACCGTTCGAATTGCTCCAGCCGGATGTGGAACTCGAACCGCCCGACTTCGCCCACCTGAACACCGGCGACCTGTTGATCGTGGACGACGACGGCGGCGGCGATTTTCAGGACCCGCAAGCTGCCGTGGATTACCTGGCGCAGAAACCCCAGGCCGCGGGACTGATCGTCATGCCCGGCTATTACGAACTGAGCGCGCCGCTCACCTTTCCCACCAACCGCAGCGATTACCAGCTCTACGGCTGGGGCGACGCCCGCCGCATCGAAATCGCGAATCCCAGCGGACCGGCGGCGCGGCTGCAACGGGTGACGCTCGAAAACATCAGCCTTTGCGGCAATCCCGCCGTCAGCGACGCCGGCGCCGAGCCGCACTACTGGTTCGAGGCCCGGCGCTGCCGCTTCCGCCGGGCGGCGGCGGGCGGCGCGGCCGTGGCGCTGGAAAACGAGGGCCGCGGCGAGTTTACGGAATGCCGGTTCGAAAACATGGCCGGCGGCGCGGCGCTGGAACTCTCCGGGCCGGCGTCCGTCGCGGCCGCGCACTGCCTCTTCCAGACGGCGAACGGCTCGGCCCCGGATGTGCTGCTGCAGGACGTGACGGCCGACATCGAGTTGGAAAGCTGCCGCCTGGACACGGCGGAAGCCAGCCCCGCGTCGCTGCTCTTGCGCGGCGGCTCCGGCGCGCTGCGCGCCCGGCAGTGCGCGTTCAGCCGGGGCGTCACGGTCAGCAACTCCGCGGCCTGGACCGAATGGAGCGGCTGCGAGCTCGCCGGCCTGCGCGTCCACGGCGGCTCCGGCGGCCTGAACTGCCGGGAATGCCGCCTCAGCGCGCCCGACGGCGCGACGGCCGTCCTCCTCGACGGCGGCAACGGCAGCCGCTGGTTTCAAGACTGTTTCCTGTGGGCGCAGAGCAACACGACCATGATGGTCCGCGATGCGCTCGGCGATCTGCGCCTCAAGAACTGCGAAATCCATGCCAACGGCGCCGCGGCCCTGGAACTGATCGGCACGCCGGCTCTGGCCGGCCCCTGCTGGGCGAACGCGCAACTGTTGGGCGGCCGCGTCTTGAGCTCCGGCCCGCACGGCGGCGGCAGCGCGGCGCTGACGGTCAGCAACGCGCCGGGCAATCCGGAGCGCGGCGTGGAACTGGCCCTGGAGGCGGCCTGGTCGGACATCCGCAGCGACAGCGGAGACGGCCTGCGCGTCGAGCGCGGCGAGGCGACCCTGTTCGGTTCCGGCGTGCACGGGCAGCGCCACGGCCTGGCCCTCGTGGAAGGCTCGGCCGAGGCGGACGGCGGGACGGCGATCTACGGCGAGGCCTGCGGCATCTGGGCCACCAACGCGGAGGTCATGCTGCGGGGCGCGTCCGTGGAAGGCGGCACGGACGGCCTCCGGCTCAAGGGCGGCGCGGTGTTTGCGGAAGACGCCTCCCTCAGCGGCGGCGACAGCGACGAGGAGGACGGCCGCGCCGGCGACGCCCTGCACGCGGACGGCGACCTGAGCGAACTGGCGGTGGTGCTGCTGCGCTCGACGCTCGACGGCAACGCGCCGCCCTGGGATCGCACCGCCCGCGGACTGTACCTCTCCAGCCCGACCGTCTCCTCCTTCATCGCCGGCTGCGTCCTCAAAGCCAACACGGCCCTGGAGTGCGACGGCGGACGGCACTGGGTCTGCGACTCCACGTTGCTGGCCCTGGCCGGAGACGGCGGCCCCTGCGCGCGTTTGTACAACGGCGCCACCCAGGTTGCCTTCGAGAAATCCGCGCTGACGCTCCTCGATCCAGGCAGCACCAACGCCCTGCTGGTGCTGCACGGCACCGGCTCGAACACGAACACGCCGGCGCCGCAGCTCATCGGCTGCACGCTGCGCTCGAACTCCACGAACCGCTATTACGCCATCGACCTGGGCGGCACCTTGAAGACGGGCCTGGTCGCGATGGTTCATTGCGCGCTTTCGACCAACCTGAATCCCAAGGTAGCCAACACGGCGCCGACCCCGGACACGCGGGGCAATCTGATTCTGCCCTGGCCGCGGTAGGCGGCGGAAAGGAGACCCTCGCATGCGCCCAACAACGGCAACCGCAGGCCGGGCGGCCTGGCGCGGCGCGCTGCTGGCGCTGGCCGCGGGACTCGGCGCGGCCGGCGCCGCCGAGCAGCGCAGCGCCACCTACACGGTGCAGGCCACGGTGCGGGTCCATGCGCCCTCGAATGCGGTCGTCGCCTCCGCCCGCGCTCTGGCCGGCGTTTCGGCTTGGCAACAAAGCGCGGTGGGCCGGCGCGCCCGTAGCCCGAGCTACACGCTCGACTCGGGCTTCCGCCCCGCCACGCCCGATTTCGATGCGGATGGCGACGGCCTCCCCGACCCGCAGGATCCGGACACGGACGGGGACGGCCTTGCGGATGCCGCCGACGCCCAGCCGTACGACTTCGACGGCGACAATCTGGCCAACCTGATCGATGCCGATGACGACAGCGACGGTCTGGCGGATCGGATGGAATGGGCGTTCGGCACGCGCACCCTCAAAACCGACACCGACGGCGATACGGCCGGCGACGGCGAAGAATGGGTGGCCGGAACGTCGGGAACGGATCCGGCCGACGCGCTGCGCCTGGCGGCGCTGTCCAACCGGCCGGAGCGCTGCGCGCTGCGGTGGCAGGGACGCGCCGGCCGCCGTTACCGCCTGGAAGGCCGCCCGGCCCTGGCGGGCGGACCGCCCTGGGAAACGCTGGGCACGGTGGACGTGAACACCAGCGGCTGGGTAGAGTTCCTGGACGCCGGCGCGCAGCCGCAACGCTTCTACCGACTGAAAGCCGCCTTGCAACCATGAACGACACCACCCGACATTGGCTGACGCTAGCGTTCGGATTGTCCGCGGCGGCGCGCGCCGCCGCGGAGCCGCCCGCGGCCGAGAACGCGGTGTCCGTCACCGTCACCGCCGAGCGGATTGCGCCGTTCGACGCCGCCCCCCAGCTGGGCTTGGCAGAGGCCCTGGCCGCGGAGCCGCGCGTGCTGCTCAACTCGCAGGGCGGACCCGCGGCCCAAAACGATCTGTCGGTGCGCGGCAGCGCCTTCAGCGGCGCGGGACTGACGCTGAACGGTCTGGCGCTGCGCCATGCGCAAACCGAGCATTTCCATGCCGAACTGCCGCTGACCCGGCGCTGGCTGGACGAACCCGAGGTCTGGACCGGTCTGGAGCAGGCGCAGCGCGGCGACGGCTTTCTCCTGGGCGCGATCGGACTGCGCTTGTCGCCGCTGGGCAACCGCCGCGCCCTTGGCGGCGGCGGCGGCCAGGACGGTTGGAACTGGCAACACGCGCTCGGCGAACAACGCTGGCCGGCCACGACCGGCGGCCTGGAGGTGGCCGCGGGGGCCTTCGCCGAACGCGAGGCCGCCGCGGCGCTGGACGAGGCGGACAACGACGCGCGGCGCGCCGCGGGCGGGGCCCGGCTGCAAGCGCGAACGCGCGGCACGCAGTCCGATCTGCTCGTGGCCGCCCAGGAGAAACGCTTCGGCGCGCGGGGCTATTACGGCGTGCGGCCGGACTGGGACGCGGAAGAAGAGCTGCAAGACACCCTGGCCCTGTTCAGCACCCGCGGCGACGACCGCCAGGGCGATTACCGGCGTCTGACCCTGGCCGCGCGCGCGACGGAAGACGAGTACCGCCTGTTCTGGCCGCGGCCGGAGCCCTACGCCAACCGCCACGAACTTTCCGTGCTCTCCGCGGCCGCGGACGGCCGGGAAACGCTCGACGGCGCCTGGAACGTCGTGTGGCGCGGCACGGCGGACGACGAACGCCTGCAAAGCAATCAGCTCGGCGATCACCGGCGCGGGCGCCTTTCCGCGGCGCTGTTGCCCGGCTGGGAACAGGGACGGGCGCGCTTGACCGCCGGCGCGCGCGTCGAGGCCTTCCGCGGGGACACGCCGGCCGTGCTGCCGCAGGCCGGCGCGGAACTGGAGCTCTGCGCCGGGCAGCGCGCCTACGCGGCTTACAGCGAAACGGTGCGCCAGCCGTCGTACACCGAGCTGAACTACGAATCGCCCGGCAGCCTGGGCAACAGCGGGTTGCGCCGCCAGAGCGCGCAGACCGGCGAACTGGGTGGCAAAGGCGCGCTGGGAACGACGGCCTCCTGGCGGGGCGGAGTCTTTCTCTCGCGCAGCCGCCGGACGGTGGACTGGATTCGGCGCACCGCCGAGAGCGAACGCTGGGAGGCCGCGGACCTGGGCCGGGTGGACACCCGCGGCGCCGAGCTGACCGTGGCCAGCCGGCCGCTCTCCGGCCCGGCGGCCTTTCAAGCCGGCTACGCCTGGCTGGACAAGGACGGCGCCGCGCCGCCGCCGTATGCCAGCCGCTATGCGCTCGACTATCCAGAACACCTGCTGCGGTTGGCGGCAACGTTCTGGCTGACCGACCGGCTGAGCCTGACCACAACCCAGACCCTGCGGCGCCAGACCCGCAACCCCCTGCGCGCGGGCGGCCGCACCGGCGTGGACGGCCGCCTGGCGTGCCGCTGGACTCCGTCCCGCTGGGAGGCGCTCGAACTGACCCTGCTGGCGGACAACATCTGGAACGACGATTTTCAGGTCTTTGCCGGCCAACCCGCGGGCGGCGCCCGCTGGGGCGGCGGCCTGACCGTCTATTGGTGATTCCGTATTTCCGCACCTGGAGGGCGGTCGGCCTCGACCGCCGAGAGCTTAAGTAAGCGCCATTCGGGACTGAGCCCACCCCTCCGACATGCACACCAAAACCGCATGTTGACCGCCGCTGCCGGGACGACCGCCGTGTCGTCCGCTGACGTCTTCAGCGGAATCCATTGGCAGAATGCCGGCCCGCCGTTGCCGTGCGACCTCGCTGGACCGCCGGGCAAAGTTCTGCCGGCGTTGACGCACCGGCCGGCGTTTGAGACAATGGCTTGAGGTCATGTCCAACGGGGCACGGGACGCTTTGAAACGGGCGCTCATAGGGAGTGCGGCGGCGGGGCTGGCGCTGGGGCTGGCCCTTTTGTTTTTTTCTCGGCGGCAAGACGTTGCGCCGCAACATCCGCGCGCCGTTTCCACCTCCGCGTTGGCGCCGCGGCCCGTGCCCTCCGTTACGCCGCCTGTCCCGCCCGTTCCGGCCGCGGCGCCGGCGGCGCCGGTCGCCAACGCGCCCGCTGCTTCTGCCGCGACGCCGAGGGCGGGCGTCGCCGCGCCGCTGGGTTTCGACCTTTCGAGTCCCGAGGCGCGGCGCGGCACGGTGGCGGCGCTTTACGAACAAGAGCGTCGCCGCCGGGCCGAGGCCCAAGCGCTGGCCGCGCGGCAAGGCTGGGACCCCTCGCCGGCCGGGCCGTGCTCGAACGGCGTGACGGCAATCCGCAACGGCCGGGTCTATGCGCGCACCACCTTCAACCGCAATGCCGGCATCAGCGCGGCCGTGGATCAGATCGTTCGCACGCCACCCTACGACCTGAGCGGCACGGGGGTGCTCGTCGGCGTGTGGGACAAGGGTTCGATCCGCCAGACGCACCAGGAATTCGGCGGCCGCGTCAGCGTCAAGGACGGCGCCGCGGCCCACTACCACAGCACGCACGTGGGCGGCACTGTCGGCGCCGCGGGCGTGGCGCCCGAGGCCCGAGGCATGGCGCCGGCGGCGCGCCTCGATTCTTACGACTGGGACTACGACACCGCGGAGATGACCGCCCGCGCCATGGCCCGGCCGGGCGAGAGCAACACCCTCCAGCTCGCCAACCAGTCCTACGGCTACCAGTGCGGCTGGAGCGGCAACACGTGGTATGGCACGTGGGGCCACCGGGAATCCGACGGGTTCGGCCTCTACGACGTCTACGCCGCCGAAGCCGACGCGCTCTGCTGGGCCGCCCCCTACTTTTTGCCCTTCAAAGCCGCCGGCAACGACCGCAACGACGCCGCGCCCTGGCCCGGACAGTCGTTTTCGTACTTCGCCACCAACGGCTGGCAGACCAAACGCTACGATCCGGCCACGGACCCAGGGCCCGACGGCTGGGATAACGGCGGCTACGACACGCTGGCCTACGACGCCAACGCCAAGAACCCGGTCATCGTGGGCGCCGTGGAAGACGCGGTGGCCGGCGGCCGGCGTTCCCTCGCCGCCGCGGCCATGAGCGGGTTCAGTTCCTGGGGCCCCACCGACGACGGCCGCGTCAAGCCGGACCTCGTGGCCAACGGCACCTATCTGTATTCGACCTACACCGGCAGCGATCAGGACTATCGCACGATGAGCGGAACGAGCATGGCCGCGCCCAGCGCCGCCGGCGCCGCGGCGCTGTTGGTCGAGGACTACGCGCGGCTCTGCTCCGGCGCCGTTCTGCGCGCCAGCACCCTCAAGGCGCTGCTGATCCACACCGCCGACGACCTGGACCTGCCGGGGCCGGATTACCGGTTCGGCTGGGGCCTGATCAACGCCCGCGCCGCCGCGGACCACCTCCGGGCGCATGCCGCGCACCCGCAGGCCGGGCGCCTGGTGGAGGGCCAGGTGAGCGACGCGGCCCCGGAGCGGGAATTCGTGTTCCGCTGGGACAACACGCGGCCCATTCGCGCCACGCTGGCCTGGACCGATCCGCCGGGTCCGCCCCGTTCCGCCTTGGACGATCGCGCGCCCGTGCTGGTGCACGATCTGGATTTGAGCGTCAGCGACCCCGCCGGCCGGGTCTGGCTGCCGTTCACCCTCGACCCCGAGCATCCGGCGGAGGCGGCGCAGACGGGCGTCAACCGCCGCGACAACGTGGAGCAGGTGCAGATCGAAGCGCCGCCGCGGCCGGGTCTTTACCGCGTCGTGGTGCGCGCCGCCGCGCCGCTGAGCGTGGGCGGCGCGCAGGCGTTTTCGCTGCTGATTTCGGGCGTCGGCGTGCCGCCCGCCATCGAGCACACGCCGCTGCCGAACACCACCAACGACGCCGCGCCCTACGCGGTGGAGGCGCGCCTCGCGTCGGAGACTCCGCTGCAAACCAACGCCTGCGCCGTATTCTGGAATACCACGGGCAGTCCCTATGCCTTCCTGGAAAGCCCGCTGCGCCCGGTTTCCAACGACACGTTCCGCGCCTGGCTGCCGGCCCAGCCCCGCGGCACGACCGTGTACTACTATCTGCGCGCCCGCGCCGCCAATGGCCTGACGACGCTCTGGCCGGCCGGAGCGCCCTCGGGCTTGTTGAGCTTTGCCGTCACGCCGCCGGTGACCTTGACGGTGGGCGCCGAGCCGGCCGCGGTGGGCGAGGTCGAGCCGGGCTACGGCGCCTGGCAATATGCCTCGGGCTTGACCGTGCGGGCGACGGCCGGGCTTCTGTCCGAGGCCGCCGGCGGCGTGCGCTACACCTGCGTCGGCTGGCTAGGCACGGGCAGCGTTCCGGCGCTGGGCGCGAGCAATGCCGTGGAGTTCGTCATCGAGCGCGAGTCCACTCTGGTGTGGCGCTGGGACGAGGCCTACGAATTGGCGCAAACCTCCAGCGTGGCCGGGCTTGTGGCCACCTCGACCTGGTGGCGAGCCCGCGCCGCGGCCGAGACCGTGCGGGCGCCCGAAGCGCTCGCGCGCGAGGACGCCGTCTGGCGTTTCACCGGCTGGCACATCGACGGCGCGCGCTGGCCGGACGCGGGGGCGCGGGCGCAGAATCCGGCTGCGGGCATCGCCATGGCCACCTCGCGGACCGCGGTGGCGGCGTATCTCGACGAGCGCCAGGACGCGGACGGCGACGGCGTGCCCGACTGGTGGGAGCTGTTCTATTTCGGAACCGTCGCCGGCGCGCTGGAGATGGACAGCGACGGCGACGGGTTTTCCGACCGCATGGAATTCATGGACGGCGCCGACCCGCGCGCGGCGGATTCGACGCCTCAGCCCCCGGCGATCGCGCACCAGCCGCTGGCGGAAACCCAGAGCCGGCCGGCGCCCTGGCCCGTGGCCGCGGCGGTCACGGACAACCAGGCGGTGGCGGCCGTCACGCTGCAGTGGCGGCGCAATGCCGGCCTCTGGCAGAGCGCGGCCATGACGCCCGACCCGGCTTCCGGCCGCTACACCAACGCGCTTCCGGCGCCGGGCGTGACGGGCGACGAATTCGAGTATCGCATCGTGGCGCGCGATGCGGCCGGTCTGCAAGCCGTGAACGGCCCTTACGCGCTGCAGGCGGCCTATCCCCTGGCGCAGGTCAAACCCGCCGATTTCGGCACGCTGTATTTGCCGCCCGACAGCATCCTGCGCACGGGCCTCGCCGTCAGCAATGCCGGCCATGTCGCGCTGACGTGGTCGCTGAGCCTGATGCCGGTGGGCTGGGAGGACGACGTCGAAAACGGGACGAACGGCTGGACGCACATGGGCGCCAACGACGTCTGGCACCGCTCCACGAACCGCGCGCACAGCGGGGCCTCCGCCTGGTATTTCGGCAGCGACACGCTGCGGAGCTATCCGGACCGCGCCAAGGCGCAACTGGTCTCGCCGCCCGTGTATCTGGCCGGCGGGGCGCGGCTCTCGTTCTGGCACTGGCTGGCCACCGAAGAGTTGAAAGACGAAACCCACGCCTGGGACGGCGGGCTGGTGGAGCTTTCCACCGACAACGGCGCCACCTACACGATCATCGAACCGGTCGGCGGCTACCCCTATGTCATCTTCGGCCACTCCGCGTCGGCGTTTCCCGACGGCACGCCCTGCTTTGCCGGCACCGGCGGCTGGCAGGAGGCGCAGTTCGATCTGGCGCCCTATGCCGGCCGCGAAGTGCAAATCCGCTTCCACTTCGGCTCCGACGGCTACGTGGTCAACGAAGGCTGGTTCATTGACGACGTGCGGATCGCGCCTTACGGCGGCGCGGCGGATTGGCTGTCGCTGCCGCAGACCAACGGCCTGACGGCGCCGCAGGCGCAGACCTCGCTGATTCTCTCGCTCTCGAGCGCGCCTCTGGCGCCGGCCGAAACGCGCCAGGCCATGCTGCGCCTGGTCTCGGACGATCCCACGGCGCCGCGGCAACTGCTGCCGATCGCGCTGCACAATCTGAGCCGGGAAATCGTCGTGGCCGTGCAGGGCCGGGGCACGGTAACGCCCCCGGACCGGGCGCGGGTGCTGGCGGGAGAGAGCGCCGCTTTTCTGGCCGTGGCCGCGCCCTACCACCACCTCTGCGACTTGCTCACCAACGGCGTTTCCATCGGCGGGCCGTTTTGCGTGGCCGCCACCAATTTCGTCTGGGACAACATCTGGCAGAACGGCTCGCTGCTGGCCGTCTTCGCGCCCAATCGCACCGCGCGGGAGGTGCCGGAGTTCTGGCTGGCCGAGCACGGATTGACCAACGGCGGCTTCGAAGCCGCCGCGCTGGCCGATCAGGATGCCGACGGTCTGGCCGCCTGGCAGGAATACGTGGCCGGCACGGATCCGACCGCTGCCCTTTCGCGCCTGGCGTTCGAGCGCGTGCAGCCGTGGGCGACGGGCTTCGTGACCGTGGTCGTCGAGGGGGAACCGCCGGAGGTTTGGACGACCCAGCGCTTGCCGCTGGTCGAGGCGCAGGTGCTCGAATGGCCCAGCGCGTCGCAGCGCTGGTACACCCTCTACGGCGGGCCGCAGCCGGGCGCGGTTTCCAACGTGGTCGCGGCAGGGTTGCCGGCAACGCCGCCGCTCAACAGCCATACGGTCAGCGTTCATACGGCCGGCCCGTGGTTCTACCGGCTGGGGGTCGAGTGGCCGGAGCGCTGAGGCCGCGTCAGCGTCGCGGCGAACGGTCACGGTGTCGGTGGCCGCGCTGGCGCGGCAAGATCACGTGGTAGGCGGTGCCGAAGAACGTCAACACCGCGCCGAAGATTCCGGCGGCCAAGGCCTCGCGATGGCGTTCCATGGCCAGATCGAGGACCACCGCTCCGAACAGCGCGGCCAGCCCCACCACCACCGCGGCGGCCGCCACCGCCTTGCGGGAGACTACTGGCGTTTCCAGGTGCCAGTCGAAGCTCACATTTGCATCCTCAGGGATTCCCTGAGGCGTTGTCAAGGGTTTTTTTCTACCCTTCTGAGGGTTACAAATCGGCGAACGCAACCTTGCGCCCAAGCGGAGGGCCGCGTAGTGTATCGGCTGGAACTTGCGCCTCTCGAGGGCGGGAGGGCGCGGTTCGCGGCTTGTTTCCGCGCGGCCGAGACGAGAACGCGGCGAAGCGACCTGTGGCATGAGCGCGCCTGTAAAGATTTCGCGGTCCCGGTGGTGTGCGTTGGCGGCGTACCTGGCCGCGCTGGGCCTGTTGTTTTCCGGTACGCTGCGGGAGCTTGGCGCTTGCGCGCGAAAGGACTTGTATTCGCATCTGCCGTTGATCCCCGCCATCAGCGCCTGGCTGATCTACCGGCGGCGTGGGCAGGTTTTCTCGCTCCGACAACCCGCCGCGGGCCTGTCCGTGGCTCTGCTGCTCGGCGGCGCCGCGGCGGGGGTCGCCGCCCTCGCCGGCGCTCGGAGCGCGGCCGATCCGGCGGCGTTTCTGAGTCTGAAGGTGTTTTCGTTGGTCACGCTGCTGCTGGCCGGCGTAACCTGGATCTTCGGGGCGACGGTCTGGCGGACGGCGGCTTTTCCGCTGGGGTTTCTGTATTTTCTGCTGCCGTTGCCGGCCCGATGGCACGAGGCCGCGGTCACGTTGCTCCAACGCATGACGGCGCCGGCGGCCCAGGCCTTGTTCCTGTTGACGGGCACGCCGGTGTTTCGGGAGGGCCAGTTGTTATGCGTGCCCGGCCTGAACCTGCAGGTCGCGGCGGAGTGCAGCGGCATTCATTCGACCCTGGTGCTGGCGATCACCGCGCTGCTGGCCGGGCATCTGCTGTTGAGGCGCTGGTGGTCGCGCGCCCTGCTCGCGGCGGTGACGATTCCGCTGGGCGTGCTGCGCAACGCGTTGCGCATCGTCGCGATCGCGCTGCTGACCATCCACGTCGATCCGGCCATCATTCACGGGCCGCTGCACCGGCGCGGCGGCCCCGTGTTTTTTGTGCTGTCGCTGGCGCTGCTTCTGGCTATGCTGCTGGGGTTGCGCAAACTGGAGCAGCGCGCCGTCGAGCGGCGAGCGGCGGCGCCGTCGGGGGCCGGCCCCGCGGCCGGCCAGGGAGGTGGAGTTTGACGATCCGAGCACGGCTGGGGCGAGGGGCGCTGGCCGCCGGGTGGCTGGCGGCGGCGGTTCTGGCGGGCGGTTGTTCCGCGGCGGAACAGGCGCGGCGGCAGCTGGCGCGCGCCGAGAAGTATGCGGCGCAGGGCAAGCACGCCGCGGCGCTGGTGGAATACCGACACGTCTTGCGCCGCGATCCGACCAACCGCGTGGCGCTGAGCCGCGCGGGTCAAATCTGCTTCGAAACCGGCGATCTGCGCCAGGCCTACCCGCTGCTCAGGCGCGCTTGCGAACTCGACCCCGACGATCTGGACGCGCGCTTGAAGCTGGGGGCGCTGTATGTGCTCGGCGGCCGGCGCGAGGATGGGCGGCAGGAAGCGGAGTACGTTCTGAGCCGCGCCCCGGAACGTTTGGAGGCTCTGTTGTTGCTGACGGATGCCGCGGCGACGCCGGCCGCCGCGCAGCAGGTACTGGAAATCTTGCGCCAGAAGCAGGAGCGGCTCGGAGGGCAGGCGCTGTTTCATCTGGCCGTCGGCAACCTGCAATTGCGACTGAACCGGCCGGCGGAGGCGGAAACCGCGCTGCGCGAGGCGGAGCGGCTCGATCCGGCCTCGGCGCAGGTGCAGCAGGCGCTGGGCCGGCTGCACCGCGTGCAAGGAAACCTCGCGGCGGCCGAGAGTGCCTTTCGGCGCGCCTCTGAACTGGCTCCGCCGGAGTCGGCGGCGCGTTTGCAACTGGCCCGGTTTTATCTGGAGCAGAGCCGCACCAACGAGGCGGTGTCCGTGCTGGAAGAGGCCTTGAAACGCAAAGCCGACCAGCCGGCGACCCTGTTGCTGCTGGCCGAAATCGACCTGGCGGGCCGGCAACCCGCGGCCGCCCGCGAGAAGCTGGACCGCATCTTGCGGGCGCATCACGATCACGTCTCCGCGCTGTTGCTGCGCGCGCAGACCTACGTCGCCGAGGGGCAGCGGGAACAGGCGCTGGCCGAGTGCGACCGGCTGGTGCAGCGGATGCCCGCGTTGCCGCAGGCGCGGCACCAGCGGGCGGCCTTGCTCTGGGCCAAGGGCGAGGCGGCCAAGGCCGAAGCGGATTGGCGGGAGGCCGTGCGCTGCGACCCCGATTTCGCCCCGGCCCGGCTGGCGCTGGCCGAACTGCAACTGCGGGCGGGGCAACCCGCGCAGGCGGCCCAAGGCCTCGAGGAGTTCCTGGCGCGGCCGCCGGGCCCGGAGGCGGAGACGACGCGGGCGAAGCTGATGCTGGCCACGGCCTATCGGCTGCAGCGCGCGCCGGAGAAAGCCGAGCGGCTCTACCGCGAAGCGGCGCAGGCCCGCCCGGCCGACGCGCAGCTGCGGCATTTGCTCGGCCTGGCCTTGCTGGAACAGGGCCGAACCGCGGAAGCCGAGCAGGCCTTCGAGGAAGCGCTGAAACTGGCGCCCGAGTTCGTGCTGCCCCTGGCGCAGATCGTCGGCCAGCGGCTGCGCGCGCGCCAGGCGGACGAAGCGCTGCGGCGCGCGCAGCGGCAGCTC
>Ga0073932_1003020_pt1 | contig 23982 bp, 20 predicted proteins | sample DewCreD2012metaG_FD_76967 | JGI IMG/M metagenome (GOLD analysis project Ga0073932, IMG submission 76967) | Hot spring sediment bacterial and archeal communities from British Columbia, Canada, to study Microbial Dark Matter (Phase II) - Dewar... ...
GAGCAGCGACTGCATTGCGTTACGGCATCTTTGGCGACATCCACGGGAATTACGACGCGCTGAAGGCGGTCCTGGAATTCCTCGAAAAGGAAGGCACCGACACCTATCTCTGTACCGGCGATATCGTGGGCTATGGCGCCGAGCCGGACCAGTGCATCGACGCCGTGCGTCAGAAGTGCGTCGTCTCGCTCGCCGGCAACCACGATCACGCCGCGTGCGGTAAACTCGATACCGAATACTTCAACATTTTCGCGCGCCAAGTGGCCAACTGGACGCGCCAGCACCTGACGGACGAGTATGCCAAGTGGCTGGGCGGATTGCCGTTCATCTGCCATTTCGAGGAATTTACGCTGGCGCATGGCAGTGCGCACAGCCCGGAAGTATTCAATTACATCACCACGATCTTCGATGCCGAGCTTTCTTTCGAGTGCCTGGATAAGCCGATTCTCTTCTATGGCCACACGCATATCCCGCTGGCCTTCTTCGATACGGTACCCATGACCTACACGATGGATCAGGAAATCCGGATCAATCCGGAGGGCAAGACGCTGGTGAACGTGGGTTCCGTGGGTCAACCGCGCGACGAGGATCCCAGAGCCAGTTGTGCGCTTTACGACAGCGAAAAACAGGTGGTCTGGTTGCACCGCGTGGCGTATGACGTGAAAGCGGCCGGGAAGAAGATCATTGACGCCGGCCTGCCAGAGGCGTTGGCCATCCGGCTGGAACTCGGCAAATAGCCCGTCGGCCCGCCTATTGCTTTGCCCTGACAACTCGTTACAATGATTGGAGTTACGGCCTTGCGGAAAACCTTGTATTCAAGGCTTGTTCGGGCGTCCAATTAAGGAATGCTTTTTTGCGCGAGGCCGGACGGAGCCGGGATGGTGCGATGTCGAATGGTTTGACCGTATCCTACCCCTATCAACGACAGGCGCTGGCGCCGTCGAGTATGATGCTCTTGGCCATGGCGTTGTTGCTGCTGCATTTCCTTGTCTTGAAACTGGCTTCGATCCGGCCGACCGTTTTCGAACATCCGGTGGTGGAGCGGCAGCTTCGAATCTCCATGACGCCTGTCGTGGTGACGCTGCCCGAGATGGAGGTTTCGGAGCAACGGCCGGCGGCGCCACAGCCTGCGGAACCGACGGCGTTGCGGCCGCTCGAGGGGCCCGCGGAGAGACGCGAGGCGGAACCGGCGGCGGTTCCGCCGCCGGTTCCGGAAGAGAAGCCGGCCCTGCAGGAGCCCGAGTCGGCTGCGGTGGCCAAGCCGGTCGAGCCGGACCTTCCCGCCTTGGTGAATGTGCGCGTGGCGGACGATACGGCGGCAGGCCGGGAGAAGCCGCCCGCGGATGCCAGATACGAAGGCGCGACCCATACGGTGGCCGCGGATCGCTCGAAGAAAGACCAGATCGGCCTCGATCCGAAAGTGGACGGGGAATCCGGCGAGATCCGTTTTGCGGGGCGTCGTGGCGAGAACGAAAACAAGGCGGCCCAACGCGAGGATCCCGCGGCCGGCTCGATCGAGAAGGAAGGCGCACCCGAACCGGGCAAGCCGGTCGAGCCGCAGGCGCAGGTGGCCAAGGAGCCCGAACCCGAACCGGCGAAGATTCCGGAAGCGGTTGTGCCGCCCCGTGTCGAGGAGGCGAAGCCGGAGGTCGCGGCTCCGGTGCCACCGGAACCGGTCGTGGCGAGGGTGTCGGCTCCCGATCCGCAACCGGAGGGTGTGGATCCCTTGAAGCAGATGACGCCTGTGCTGGAGCCGACGAAGAAGATCGAAATGTCCGAGCAGCAGCCGTTGGCCGCCAAGTCGGAACGCGAGCCTCAGGAGCCGGTGGATCTCATGCGCCAGCCGGCTCCGCGGAAGGAGGAGCCGGTTTTGGCGGAGGCCCGCAAACCGGCGACGCCTCTCGACCCGGAACTGGCCCGCTTGCAGAAACTCCTCGAAAAGCCGCAGGCGGCGCCCGAAACGGCCTTGACCCGGCCGGGTGCCGGAACGCGGGAGGGGCAGATCGGGCATGAGGGGGACGGGAAGGTTCGGGATGGCGAACTGAATGCGGTCAGCGACCTGATGGCTGCGACGATGAGTTCGGCCTCCGAGTATGGCGACGTGGCCTTCAGCAAGCGTGCGACGCCGGAGCATGCGTATCTGAAGCCCTACTTCCGGCGCATGGATGCCAAGTGGAAGGCCGTTTTTTTCGCGAACAACCGGGCGCTTTCCAACTTGGAGTTCGGGACGGTGCAGGTCCGCTTCACGCTGTCCAAGGACGGTCAGTTGCTCGAAGTCGCCGAGGTATCCCGGACCGGGACGGTGTCCGACACGGCGGTCCGGGCGTGTCTGGAGGGACTGCGTCGTGCGGCGCCGCACGATGCGTTTCCGCCTTCGCTGGCGGGACGCGAGAAGCTGACGGAAACCGTCGTATTTCTATATCGTTAGCGAACTACTTGCGCGATTTTCGCAGGAAATCGGGCCCAACCCCGTCCAAGGTGAGATTGTCGGAGGAGGGGGGTGGGTTGCGCTTGGCCCCGTCAGTTGACCGGCCAGATCGATTCGGTATGAATCGATCTGCTTGACCTTGGTACCGCGCCGTGGAGGTGTTGGACCCTTGCGGTGCGTTTGTCGAGACGCTGTTTCGCGAAGCGTGCTGGCGGTAGCGTCGGCCGCTGGGTGGCGAAAGGGCATCTGAGGAAGCTCCATGGCGAAGCTGACCATCAAGGACGAAAACGGCGTCGAGCGTGTCCAGGAGCTGGGCTCGGAAGTCTTGACCATAGGCCGGGCGCCTGAAAATTCGGTGCGCGTCACGGACCAGAAGTTTTCGCGCAAGCACTTCCAGATCGAAAAGGACGGCGAGTACTACCGGGTGAAGGACCTCGGGTCGACCAACGGCACGCGGGTGAACGGCAAAAAGGTCACTTCGGAGATCCTCCGTGCGGGCGATATCATCAAGGTGGGCGAAACGTCGTTCACCTACGAGGGCCCCAGCCCGCCGCTTCCGGTTCCGGCTTCGGGAGGTGCGTTGCCGGATGCCGGCGAGAAGAAGCCTGCCTCGGCCGAGGCCGCCCAGTACGTCCTCGTCATGGTGGAAGGTCCAGATCCGGGAAAGAAGTACGAGTTGGGCCATGCGCCGTTCACCATTGGCCGCCATCCGAGCAACGTGCTCCAGCTGAGCGACGAGGCCGCTTCCGGTTACCATGCCGAGATCAAAAAGGAGCCGATCGGGTACATCTGTTCCGATCTGGGCTCGACCAACGGCACGCGGGTGAAGGCCAAAGGGCAGGACGGTTTCGAGAAGATCGTCAAGGCGCCGTTGACCCATGGCATGCAGATCCGCATCGGCAAGACGGTCTTCGAATTTCGCAATGTCGGCGGTCCGTCGGCGGACGATCGGCTGCTGGGTACCGTACCGCTCGATCCCGACAAGCTTCACGACAGGATTGCCGAACGCCCCCCGCGGCCCAGCATGCTGCCGAAGGTGCTGGTGGCGATGCTGGCGGTCGGCGTATTCGTGGGAGTGATCTTTCTCGTCCTGAAATTGGTTCCCGAACCGACTGAGGCGAAGAAGAACGGCGAAGAGGCGCCGGTGAACGCCGACAACCTGATCCGCCACGGCGATTTTTCCGAAGGCGTGAACGACGACGGCGTGCCGAAAGGCTGGAAGCCCGTGCGCGGCGAGCCGGCGGTTCGGGTGACGGTCGATCCCAAGGAGGACGCCGCGGTACAGCCGGGGCCGGAGGCCAAGCTGGGCGCCCTGGTCATCCAGAAGTCGGGGGCGAAGAATCCTGCCTGCCTGACGGTGGTCATGACCGAGGACAAGATTCCCGTGGATTCGGGCAAGGTGTACGAGTTTTCCGGGTTCATGAAGAGCGACGGCGATGGCCTCTTCGGTCTGCGCATCACGTGGTTCAAGGGCGAGCGGGGGTTGGATCAGCACGAGATCGTGCTGGTGGCGCCGCAGCCCGATTGGAAGGAGCGCGGGCACGAAGTTCGGCCTCCGCCATGGGCGGATCGTGCCGAGGTGGGTGTTTTCGCGGAAGGCAGGGAGGGGCGGGCCTGCTTCGACAACCTGCGCTTCCGCATCAAACCGAAGGCGAAGCTGGAGCCGCTTCCGACGGTCAATTTCCGCGAGGTGAGTGTGGCCTTCGAGACGCCCAGCGGGGCTTTTTCGGCGGCTGCGGAAGGCCAGCCGCTGATCGAAGGGATGGAGCTTACGCTCGCGGCCAAGAGCGGGCAGTCGGTCGGTTCCATTCTCTCGGCGATCGCGCCGACCATGACCGTGGAAAACGGGAAATATTCGTTCCGCGGGCGGCTGTTCGATTTCAACCTCCAGCAATCCACGAACTACCTCGTTTCGGCCGCGCCGGGCACGTGGGGTGTGGATCTTTCGCTGGCGGTGGATCGGGGGGAAGGGCAGACGGCCCAGCCGCAGCTCAAGTTCTACGTGGTCGGCCCCCCGGCCAAGGGCGATCTGGAGGTGGTCCGGGGCGATGCCGAGCAGGTCCTGGCGGGGACGGACAAGCACGAACTGGGCAATGTCAGCGCGGTGCTCTTCAATGCCGGCGGTTCTCCGCAGCTCTACCTGAAATTCGCCGTGCCGGTCGAGCTGGCGACGCGCCGGGAGGGCGAGCGGCGGCTGGTGCGCATTCACTTCCCCGGCGAGGTGGGGATCGAGGTGGCCCGCGAGAATGTGGGGGCGCGGACGGCGTACGATGCCAAGCGCAAGGAGTTGGCCGACCTGATGATGCGCAAGAACTGGGCCCAGGTCTGCAGGGCGGCTGACGAGTTGGAGGCGGCCTTCGGCAAGCGCTTCAAAGACGCCGCCGAGGCGGCCAGCCATGCGCGGGGGCGGGTGGATGAAGCCTTCAAACCGGTCGGTGCGGCGATCGAGGCCCGGCTGGGGCAGTTGGCGGCCCTGAAGAACTTCGACGCGGTCAAGGAGCAGATCCAAAACGAGGCGCCGCCGTGGGCGGGAACGCCGTATGAGAAGAAATTCGCGGACTGGATGATGCTGGTCACCAGGTCGCAGGAGGATTTCCTGGCTGCGCAGGGCGAGGAGAAGGCGCGCGAGATGCTCAATCGCGCCCTCGGCATCGCCAATCAGCCCGAGCCGCAGTACCCGGTGGTGATCTCCCTTTGCAATGCCGTGATCCAGCGTTATCCCAACAGCAAGGCGGCCGGCGAGGCGCGCCAGCTCATGGAGAAGGCGCAGGAGGCCAGCAAAGAGCAGGATCGGCTGGACAACATCCGACAGCGGCTCAGGGACAAGGCCAAGCCGTACACCATTGCCGGGCAGTGGAACGAGGCGGCGGCCATCGTCGAAGCGGACAGGGAGTATCAGGAAAACCGCGCCAAGCTGAAGGACATTTCCACGCTCATCCAGGAATGGAAGGCGAAGGGGCGCGGCGGATAGCGCCGTGGCCGCATGTGGCATCGCGTGCCCGCGCGGCGCGCGATCCGAGTCGAGCGAGGAGAATCGCATCCGTGGCGCGAGCCCCCGGTTTTTCCAGGAAACGCAAAACCTCCGCGGAGGAAAGCGACGGCGGTCCGGACGAGCGGTCCGGTGGCGGGACGGACGTCGAGCGCGGGTCGGTTGCACCAGCGCTGCAGGGCGAGGACGAGGATGCGTTCGAGGCGACGTTGCGGCCGCAGCGGTTCGAGGACTTCGTCGGCCAGGAACGCGTCGTCGAAAACCTGCGCGTGTACGTCAAGGCCGCCGTGAAGCGCGGCGAGGCCATCGATCACATCCTGTTGTCGGGCCCGCCGGGCCTGGGCAAGACGACGCTGGCGCGCATCGTCGCCAACGAATTGAAGGTGGACTTCTACGGCACCAGCGCGCCGGCCTTGAAGAAGCCCGGCGACCTGGTGGGATTGCTCACCAGCCTGCCGGAACGGGCCTTGCTCTTCATCGACGAAATCCACCGTTTGACGCCGCAGCTCGAGGAGTATCTCTATTCGGCGATGGAGGATTTCTTCATCGACCTGACGGTGGACCAAGGCGCCTCGGCACGGCCGATCCGCTTCCAGCTCAAGCCGTTCACGCTGGTGGGCGCCACGACGCGCGACGGGTTGCTTTCCCGGCCCTTTCAGGACCGTTTCGGCATCCCGCAGAAACTGGCCTTCTATTCGCTCGACGAACTCACCCGGATTGTCCGGCGATCGGCGGGTATCCTGGCGATCGCCATCGAACCCCAGGCGTCGCAGGAGATCGCGGCGCGCGCCCGCAAAACGCCGCGCATCGCCAACCGGCTGCTGCGTCGTCTTCGCGACTGGGCCGAAGTGGAAGGCGACGGGACGCTGACGCATGCGATCGCCTGCAGAGGACTGGAACAGGAGGGGGTCGATCCGAAGGGGTTGGACGGCATGGACCGCCGGATTCTCACGGCCATGGCACAGCACCATGGAACGCCCGTCGGTGTGAAGACCATCGCCGCGATGGTGGGCGAGGAACCCGATACGGTGGAGGAAGTGTACGAGCCGTTTCTGATTCAGGAAGGCTACATCCTCAAGACCCCGCGCGGGCGCGTGCTGGCGGCCAAGGGCTACGAGCATCTGGGGCTGAAGCCGGTCGCGCCGAGAGGCGACGAACCGGCCCTCTTCTGAACGATCGGGCAACGAGCGGTTTTCCGTTCGCAGGAGTTGGGATTCGGTGCGGTACTCAGGGCCCGTTTCGCCCGGAACGATCGTGCGCGAACCGGAAGGCGTTCTGCCGTCCTGTCCGGAACGGTTGTCGAATCGCATCCGTCGGTTCTGCGAATCCTGCAAAAAAGCTCTTGCACTTGCCCCCCATGGCGCTTAAGACATTTACCACGTCAGGCGTAGAGGTCGGTTCTTGCATGCAGCCGGTTGTCCCACCCACGATTCCCCCCCTCAGCGAAGTCTGTCGTGCTGCATGGTGTGTTCTTGGATTCTCCCGCAGAGCAGAGTGTGCATGACGCCCAGAACCTCGTGTTCCATTCCGGTGTCGTCCGAGGGCCATGCGGTTGGCTGGGGAGGCGAGATGTACCGATCGTGAGGGTTTGCCGGATTCCGAATTGGGGGCAGTGGGCTTTCCGGGCGGGGTCTGGTAGTGATAGGAAAGAAGGAGACGTACGATGCCGAGAGGCAAGGTGAAGTGGTTCAACGATCAGAAGGGCTACGGTTTCATCACTCCGGACGGTGGCGGGCGCGATTTGTTTGTGCACCACACCGCGATCCAGGCCGAGGGTTTCCGGACCCTGTCGGAAGGCCAAGCCGTCGAGTTCGAGGTGCAGGAGGACGCGAAGGGCCCCCGCGCGACCAATGTCAAGGGCGTATCGGCCTGAACGCAGGCCTCTACCCGCAGAAAACCCCCGCTGCAAGGCGGGGGTTTTCTTTGCGCCTGCTGACCGATCGTCCTATTCCTTGACGTCGGGCGAACCGTCCTTCAGCACGATCTCGAAGGACGACTTCTCGAAGGGAATGGGGCGTGGCTCGTAGACCTTCTTCCCGCCCTGCTCGACGATGACCTCTTGAACGATCCATTTGACGACGGTCTTCGTGTCGCTCTTCCCGTAGGCCAGGTGCAGCTTGGTTTGCGGGGCGACGGGTTTGAGCACGCAGTCCTTGTACTTGGCGCTGGAAATCAAACCCACGTTCAAAGCGGTGTCCTTGATGACCTCCAGGTCGACCAGCACATGGGGGAGGACTTCGTCGGGTTCGGGCGCCAAGTCGGGGCCGGGGAAGACGATCCGTGTGCCCTGCTTCGTGGTTCCTGCGAACGGCACGCCCTTGGCGAGCGCGGCGCTGACGGCTTCGGGCAGCTTCTGGCCTTTGGGCGGGGGCGCATCGAAGGTGAGCGTCACCGTTTTGCCGGGTTCAGGCGCGGGAATCCGGATCTTCTCCGTGCCGCGGAATCCAACCTCTCCGATCCGTTCCCCATCGGCGAACAGAACCACTTGATTGAACCGGTTGTTGGTCACCACCAGCAGGGAGTTCTTGTTGTCTTCCTGTTTCTTCGGCGGCTCTTTCTTCTTGGGCTTTCGGGCGTCCGCGGATTCCGTTTCCTTCTTCTCCTCCTGCTGTGCCTGCTGTTCCTGTGTGGGCGGGTTGAAAAGCCCCTTCTTGTAGGCGTAGTAGATGCCGCCCACGGCGATGGCCAGGATGAGGACGAAGAATCCGTTGCGGACGATGCTGTCGAAGATGCGCTTGCGCCGCTCCGGGTCCTCCATCTGAAAGCCTTTGCGGCGCTGTCCCGTCTTGAAATCGTAGCCGCAACCCGTGCAGAGCACGGTGCTTTCGGGAACGTCACGGCCGCACCCGGGACAGCGCTTGTGCTTCACCGTTTCCTCGTGGCGCGTCTGCTGCTGCCCCGGAATGTTCAATTGAAGATCGTCTTCGAAACTCGGCGCCGGAGAGGACGGTACGGGGGCCGCCGCGGGGGCGGGACTGTCTTGAGCGGGCACCTGAACGAGGTTCTTGCACTTTGGACAGTTGATGCGTTTCCCGCCCAGATGGTCGGCGACGGTCAGCGGCTGGCGGCAATTCGGGCAAAGCAACCGTATGGGCATCGAAAACCTCCGTTGAGGAGCGCCATTATAGATAGGTTGGTGAGGCGTCAAATACCGAACGTCACTTCTCGCCCACGTGTCCGTCCGCAAAGAGACGGACGCGATTCGTGTCCTTGGAGGTCGGAACGATGACCGCGATATGGGCGCCCAGGGCCGTCGGAGGGACATAGATCAGTGCGCCGCCGGTCTCGGGGCAGATCAGCCGGCCCTGCTCGTCGAGACAGGACTCCCCCTGTTTCAGCGCCCCTGCCGCCACCAGGTCCTTCAGCAGCTTGGGCGGGCCGCCGTTCTGCTGCTGGTAGGCAAGCAGTGCCTCGTGATAGCGTTTGAGCAGGGCTTCGCGCGAGAGCCCGGCCTTGCCGGGGGTCGCCGCGTCGGGTCGGGCGGTCTCGACGGGTAACGCGGGCGGCGCATCGGGCGTCATTGCGGGAATGCGCGGATCCACGGCGGCGGCCGCCGCCGGCGTCATGGCGGATGCGGCTCCGCCGCCCGAAAGCACCTTGGCGATGGCTTCCTTGATCCGCGGTTCGGGTTCCTTGCCGGCCGCGTTGTTCTTGATCGCGCGTTGCTGCTCGTCGATCCAGCCCAACATGACGCGCTTCTTTTCCTCCAGCGTCGCGACTGCGCGCTGGCGGATGGCGGCCGCCTCTTCCGCGCCGGTTCCCGGGGGAATCCTGGGTTGCGCCTTCTCCGGTTCGATCTTCTGGAAGAGCTGTCGAGCGGCGTCGAACCAGGCGCTGGCGGCGGCCGGTTCGCCTTCGCTGCGGCGCAGCATCTCGCCGATCAGGTAGCAGTTCATGGCCGGGTCCAGGTTGCGCGCCTGTTCCTCGAAGTACAGGGCCTGCATCAGGTGGTGGGCGGCGCGAAACAGGTACTGCCTCTCGCGATGGATCAGGTCGATGCGCTCCGCCGGGATGGCCTTCAGCGCGGCCAGGACTTTCTCCACGTTGGCCTTGGCTTCCGGGGCCAGCGGCTGGGGCGAGGACGGCACTTCTTTGGGGACGCACCCCTGCGCCTTCTCCAATTGCTCGATCGCCCCGTTCAGGTCGCCGACGCGGTCCAGGATTCCGGCGTAGCGCAGGTGGAATACGTACTGGTCCAGGCGTGTGACCTTGCTGGGCTTGGCCGGGTCGGGGTTCTGCTGGGATTCCAGCCGGATGATCTCTTCGATCTTCCGGTTGAGCAGCCGCGCGCCTTGGAGCAGGATCGCCGGGTCCGTTTCCGGTTCATGTGCGGCGTTCATCAACCGCAAGGTGAACTGCTGATTCGGGTCCGGGCGCTCTCCCAGACGCTCTTCCCGCACCCTGAAACATTCGGCCATCAACCAATCGTTGACGCGGCGCGCGGTCTGTCCGAGGCCGATGAGAATGGTCTGGTTCTCGAGGGCGCTCCCCAGCTCGAAACTGAGGAAACGGCGACAGGAATGCGCCGCTTCGCAGTAGAGCCTCGCCTGCACGCCATGCGGAAGACGGGTCAGCCCGGCTTCGATCGTCGCCAGTGCGTTGGCGTACTTCAGCCAGTCCGGAATCGTGGTCTGGTCGACGTATTCGGAAAAACGATCCTGCCCGGCCGCCGGCTTGGCGGCATCCTCTTTCAAGCCCGCCAGGCGCGACAGAAACTCGCGCGTGGGTGCGGTCAGTTTGGTCTTGACGAATTCCACCAACTCCCGGCTGGCCGCCTGGGGGGGGCGTTGAAGGAAGGTTTCGACCTGTGCGCTGTAGCCGCAGTCGGGACACATCCAGACGGAGGCGTGGACCGCGTAACGGCCGACGCTGTGCGGGCAGAAATCGCGGTCGCGTCCACCTTTGGCGTTGACGTTGCCGGGTTTCGCCGCTTGGAATACCGTCGTGCAGACAGGACAGGAAACGCGGGCATATTCGACCTTCTGGATGGTACTGTCGGGCGGTTTGCAGACGAAACCTTCCTGCATGTGCATGTAAAGCGGTTGGTTGCAGATAGGGCAAAGGGCCGCCTGGGCTTCGGTGGTCTTGATGCCTTTCTTCCCGCGCTCGATGATGGCATGGATCAGTTCCTCGCTGGTCAAGTCGTCCTTGCGAGGCGCGGAGTCGTCCGCCTTGGTCATCGGGGTGGGTGTGGGTGCCTGTCCGCCCAAAAGGGGCAGGGCGGCAAACAAGACCAGGCCGGCCATGAAAACGAATCTGGACATTGCGCAGCAACTCCTGAAGAAAGGCGTCGGCAACCTGTTGGTCTATGGACGCCCGAAAACCGACCGGCTTTAACCTTTTTCGGCGTCACAGGATAGCCTTGATGGCCGCCTGGAGCAATACCACGAAAAGCGGTATCGCGCGTTTCGTCGGCAGGGGCACTGGAACGAAGCACTCCATACGCCCCACGCTGGCTTTCGGGCCTTCCGTCCGAAGCGACCATGCGTAAAATGCCCGCATGTTTCGTGCGCTTGCGCTGCTCGCGGCCTGTCTGGCAAGCCCGCCGGTCTGCGGGCAGGCTCCATCCGTTGCGGTGCCGGGCGAGATCCTGTTGGACAACGAGTTGCCGCTGAGCGGGCCGCAGGTCTGGCTGCATTTCCGGTATGGGCGCCACTACCATCCGGGCGCGGTGCTGCTGGCCGAAGGCCGGGTGGTCTGGCCCGGCGGAGCGCCGCCGCAGGGCGTCTCCGGCATCTCGGTTGCGGAAGGCAACGGACCTCTTGGGCCGCGTTACGGCGTGCGCTTTCCGGTCGGCGGAGCGAGTGTCTTCCGTTTTCCGATACAAGCGCCTGCCGGGTCGGCCGAGTTGCGGTTTTCCTTGTGGCAGGAGGTTTACGGCGAGCCGCAGGACCTGTTGCGCACGTCGTTGGTTTCGCATCTGAAGGTGCTTCCGCCGCAAGGTCGCATGGTCCTGCGTTGCGGGCAGGTTTCGCGGCTGGCCGTGCCGCCGGTCTGGCAGCAGGCGGCGGTGGCTCCGCGTGAGCTGCCCGAGCGGACGTGGATGTACGAGAATGTGGATTTGGCGATCCTGGGGCGCGAGGCCTTGAATGGCGTCCCGGCGGCGTCGCTGGCGGCGCTGCGCAGGTGGGTGGTGGGCGGGGGCCGGTTGCTGATTGCGTCGGCGGAGGTGGCCTCGGCGGAGCTCCTCTTGGGCGCGGTGCGTGCGGGGTTGACGCCGCTTGGGCCCGACAGCGAACGGATGCCGGTCCGACCTCCGTTGTGGCCGGGAATGGATGACGACCCCAAGTCCGCGGGGTGCGAGGTGCGTTACGATGGCCAGTTCAACATCGTTTACGCGCGTTACCGCCTGGGCCTCGGGGGCGGGGTATTTTTCGTCCCTTCCGCGGATCCGAATGCGGTGGCCGATGTCGGCATGAAGGTATTCGAGGAGCCGGTGCTGGCGTCGCCGCGTCCGGAGCGTTCGGACGTGCGCGTCTGGCGCCAGCCGTTCGAGTTTTTCGCGCCGGGCTCGGTGCCGCACGAGCGCCGCATGCGGGCGGCAAGGTGGGCGTCGATCGGTGCGGGATGTTTCCTGGCGATGCTGGCCTTCGCGTGTTCGCAGCGGACGCGTTATCTTGCGGCCGGTCTTGCGCTGGTGGCGATCGGCGCGATGGCCTCCCTGCTGGGACGGTTCTTCCCGCGGCCCGAGATGACGCTTGCGCGCGTGCAGCGGGTGGACATTCCGCTGGATGGGCGTGCTCGGCGGACGACCGAGTGGGCGCTTTGCGAGGGTACGTGGGATCCGCGCGGCGTGACGTTGCGGACCGAGCCGGGCGGGACGCTCACGCCGCTCTTTTTCAGCCCGCGCGAGCTTCGCGAATCGACCGTGACGGTGCAGGGCGATGGCGAACTCGTCTGCCGGTTCGCCTCGCCCCTCCTGCCGGCGGCGGCGCCTTTGTTCCAGAGCGTCTGGGTGGAGGAGACGAGCGATCGGGTCACGCGGACGATCGAGTTGCCGGGCGAGCGGGTACGGTTGCGCCTGGCCGCGTCGCGCTCGGACGGGCCGGGGACGCTGGCGGGGGCGATCTGGGCAGGCGATGACGGGCGCCGCGCGGTCCTGGCGCCGGAAGGGTCCGGTTATCGGTGCGAGCGATTGACGGACGAGCGCCGCTATATACAAGGTCAGTTTTCGCTGGCGGATGAGGCGACGGTCGGGGCCTGGGCCAAAGCGCTGGGGGCGGTTCTGGACGAGGCGCGCCGTCACGGGCGGGGTTGCCTGGTGCGATGCGCGGACCGTCTGCAGGGCGAAGGACTGGTCCGGGTTCAGGGAGTGGAGACGGAAAACGGCGTCGGTTTCGCCGTGGAGTGCATGGACGTGGCTCAGGAGCCGTGGGCCAGGTAAGCGGATGAGGGACAGGCGATGCGGGTCATTCCGGCGGTGGACATGCGCAACGGCAAGGCGGTCCGGCTGGTGCAGGGGCGCGCCGACCGGGAGACGGTGTACGATCGGAATCCCATCGACGCGGCGCGCCGCTGGGTGGAGGGCGGCGCCAAGCGCGTCCACCTGGTCGATCTGGACGGCGCCTTCGAGGGTGAACCGAGGAACGCAACGCATACGATCGGCATCCTGCGCGCGTTTCCCGACTGCGAATTCGAGGTCGGCGGCGGGTTGCGGACCGAAGCGGCGGTGCGCAAGTTCGTCGAGGCCGGTGCGGCGCGCTGCGTGTTGGGCACCAAGGCGGCGGAAGACCGCGGCTTCGTCGCGCGGCTCGCGAACGCCTTCCCGGGACGCATCAGCGTCGGCGTGGACGCGAAGGACGGCAAGGTGGTGACGAAAGGCTGGGTCGAAGTCCGGGACCTGGACGCCACCGCGCTGGTCCGCGAACTGGCGGGGTTGCCGTTGGGCGAGATCATTTACACGGACATCGATCGCGACGGGATGCTGACCGAACCGAACTTCGGACGCCTGGAAGAACTGCTGGAGGTCAGCCCTTTCCCGGTGATCGCTTCGGGCGGCGTCGCGACGCTGGCGCACATCGAACGCGCGAAGAAGATCGGCTGTTACGGCTGCATTGTCGGCAAGGCGCTGTTCGACGGACGGATCGAGATCCGCGAGGCGCTGGCGCTGGAGCAGGCCCTCGCTTGACCCTCCGCGGGCACGGGTTTCTAATACCGGGCCGCGCGTCGGGGAGGAGCCGGGCGCCAAGGGCGCAGAGCGTGGGAGAACGGCAGCCGGGCTGCGGCGGTGCACCAGGAAGCTGGATTCGGAAAAAGGGTGGCGTGTGCGCATCTCACTGTACGTACATCTCTGGCAGGCGATCCTCATGTTCCTAGCCGGCCTCGTCGCCGCGATCGGCAGCTTCGTGGGATTTTTGCGGACGGGAGGCGGCGAGCAGGTGCTGCAGCAGGCGCTGGTCAGTTTTCTCCCGCACGGCACGGGCGGTCAGGCCAAGTTCGATCGCCTGGAGCTCGACGTCCAGAATTCGCGGCTGATGGTCTACAAGATCTGGCACAGTCCAATCGGCGACGGGCAGAACGTCGTTTCGGGGTTGCAGGCGGATGTCTGCGAAATTGGGCTCGACCTGTGGCCGCGGCCGGACATCACGCGCGTGGTCGTGCGCGGCATGCGGGATCTGAAACTGGAGGTACAGAAGGGATTTTTGCAGAAGAAGCGCGCCTATCCTCCCGGTCCTCCGTTTCCGATCGTTTTCGAAGACGTGAACTGCGTGCTTCAGTTGGGAGGCGGGCCGGCGCTCAAACTGGACGGATGCCGTGGCGAGATTCGCGCGGCGGCCGCGGTTGCGGAGCCGGGGCGGCGCGGCGAGCTGATTGGCGATTTCAGCCTGCAGCGGTTGAACGACAAGCCGTTCCGTTTCCGGCTGGCCACGCTGGCCGACGGACGCTGGGAATTCCGCGGGGTGGATTTGGTGGTGGACACGCGTCCGCTGGCGGGTGGCGAGCGTCCCGTCATTACGGGGCAGTCGCTGGACCCGATCGAGCTGCTGTTGCGGTCGCTGCTGACGGGCGAGAGCGGTGCGCGCGGCACGGTCTCGTTGCAGGGCGTGGTGCAACCGGCGGCGGAGGGACGGCCGTTCGCGTGCGAGGGGCGCATCGGGTATCGAAACCTGGTGCTGCGATTGCCCTCGGCGGAGGTGCAGAGCGGCGTCCTGCCCATGTTTCTCGAGTGGATGCTGGAGGGCCGCAAGGCCTCCTGGCCGCGGTTGCTGATGGCGGACACGATCGCCACGGGGCCGGACGGGCAGGTCGCTTTCCACATGGTTGGGCAGCGGCTGGAATTCGCCTGCGACGAAGGTCCGGGAAGCGCGCTGATTGCGGGGCGCGACGGCGCGAATCTGGCTCCGCTCGAATCGTTGAAGGGCAGCGTGCTGACGGATGCGGACTATCACCCCCGGGAAATCGTCCTGCGCGGGTTCCTGGGGGATGCGCTGCGCGGCGAGGCGCTGATGCGCCGGGGCGCCGAGGGGCAGGGGGTCTATGAAGTCCTGATCGAACCGCGCGCCGCCGGTCCGGAGTCGCGGCAGTTGGGTGTGCCGCTCTGGCGCTTCCACTCCATCCTGGAAGACCGGGGAAAACTGGTGCAGGCGGATCGGCCGGACGACGACCTGTTGCGGTTCAGCCTGGAATTGAGCGCGATGAATTTCGTGGACAGCTTCAAGCTCTTGCCGCCCGGTTTCCGGGATCTTTCCGGACGCTGGCATGCGACCGGGCGCCTGGCGGCGGATCGACGCCTGATCCTTTCGGATATCTCGTGGACGGATGGCACGCTGATCTTCGGAGGACCGGATCCGGCCGATCCGTTCCCCTTCGTACGCCGCGCGTACGGTCCGGTCATGGAAGCGCTCAAGCCGCTTTGGGGTGGCGGTCCGGCGTGGCGGCTGCAAAACGTTTCGCTGCGGGGGCAGGCGGAGGCGGAGTACAACGAACGGGGCGAATGGCTGCGCACGCGATTGGTGGATTGGCGTCTGGCTTCCGGCGATGTGACCTACGACGGCAAGTCGACGGATTATGGCGCGCTGGACCTGAGCGTCCGCGGGGAGTACGGACGCAGTCCGGAGCATCCGGATCAGTCCGAATTCACGTTCCAGGCCAGCCCCCGGACGGAAGGGGACGCGGCCCCGGACTGGTGGATGCGGCTGGTGGGCATTCTGGACGACAACGGCAGCGGCTTGGTCTGGTGGAAGGAGTATCGCGTTCCCTTGAAGATTCATCCGGAACGCGATCGCATCGACAAGCGTTTTGTGCGCGGCACCTTCACGCAGCGCGTGTACCGGCAGCGGACGCTCAAGATGGAGCATGGGCGGCCCAAGGACATCGAGGAAACCGTTCTTCCCGAGTGAGCCGCTTCTTTTGTCCCTGGACACGTCAAGGCCCAATCCATGCCTGCACTCACGGTTCTACCGGATCGATGCACCCTGCAGACGCTACCCGGCGAGACGATACTGGAGGCTTGCCGCCGCGGCGGAATATCCCTGCAGGCCTCCTGCGGTGGCGAAGGAACCTGCGGCAAATGTGCGGTGCGGGTCTTGCGCGGCGACGTGCCGGCCGACGCGGCGAACGTGCGCGGGCTGACCGTTGACGAGGCCAGTGCGGGTTACCGTCTGGCGTGTCGGGTCCTTCCGATGGGCGACCTGACGATCGAGGTGCCGGCCAGCTCGCGCGCCGCGGACGAGCAGATCCTGACGGCGACGGTCGCGCGCGGCGAGCGCAACGGCCGTCAGCCGCAGGTGCGCGCCCTTCGGGTGGAACTGCCGAGGCCTTCGATGGAGGACCAGGCCAGCGACATTCTGCGCCTGGCCCGGGGGCTCGGGATGGACGGGCGGGCGTTGCAGGCCGAGACGGCGCAGCTCAGGGAACTGGCGGTCGCTCTGCGCGAAGGGCAGTTCGATGTCACGGCGACGCTCTGCGGTCAGCGGCTCCTGCGCACCGAGGCCGGTGCAGGTGGGCGGGTCCTGGGCCTGGCGTTCGACATCGGCACGACGACCGTGGTCGGTTACCTGATGGATCTGGCCGTGGGCGGCGATCTGGCGGTGGCCAGTCGCTCGAATCCGCAGCGCGCCTTTGGCGACGATGTCCTGTCCCGGAGCGATTACGCGGCGAAGGGGCCGGCGCAGCGAAGCGAACTGCAGCGCCTGATCGTCGGCTGCATGCAGGAGATCGCCGAGGAGTGCGCGAGGCGCGCCGGCGTGTCGCTGGACCGCTGTTACGAGGTGGCGCTGGCCGGCAACACCATCATGCTGCACCTGGCGTTGGGCGTCGATCCGAGCAACATCGCGCGCGTGCCGTTTACGCCCGTGTGGAGCGGGGCGCGGGATCTGGCGGCGGCCGAACTGGGATTCGCGCTGCATCCCGCGGCGCGGGTCTACCTGCTGCCGTGCGTGGCCGGCTATGTCGGCGCGGATATCACGGCCGGCATCGTCGCGGTCGACTTGGAACAGCGCGAGAAGCCCACGCTTTTCGTGGACATCGGGACCAACGGCGAGATGGTGCTGGGCGACCGCACGCGGCGCATCGGTTGCGCTTCGCCGGCCGGACCGGCCTTCGAGGGCGCGCGCATCTCGTGCGGCCTGCGGGCCGTGGGCGGCGCGATCGACCGGATTCGCTTCGATCCCGCAGCACAGGATCTGCACATCCACACCCTGGGCGACAAGCCGGCCGCCGGCATTTGCGGAACCGGGTTGATCGACGCCGTGGCGGTGCTGCTGCAGCACGGCCTGCTGGAACCCAACGGCCTGCTGCTCGATCCGGACGCTGCCGCCGCCAAGGCGCCGCCGGCGCTGGCGGCGCGGGTCAGGGAGGGGGAGAGAGGCGGCGAATTCCTGCTGGTGCCGCGCGACCGGACGCAGGATGGCCGGCGCGACCTGGTGCTCACGCAACGGGATTTTCGCGAGCTGCAACTGGCCAAGGGCGCCATACGCGCCGGCGTCGAAATGGCGCTCCGCTTCTGGGGCATCCCGGGGCGTCAGCTGGACAAGGTGCTCATCGCCGGCGGTTTCGGGAACTACATCCGTCCCGAGTCGGCGCTGGCGGTGGGACTCTTCCCGGACGATGTGCGGCTGGAACAACTCGAGTTCGTCGGCAACACGGCCGCCGCCGGCGCGAAACTCTGCCTGGCGGACGTCCGGGAGCGCGAGCGCGTCGAGCGTCTGGCGGCACAGACCGAGTACATCGAGTTGTCCGGCCGGCGGGACTTCCAGGACGTGTTCATGGAGGCCATGCTCTTTCCCGGCGAGTAGAGGCGGCGCGTCCGATGGCGGGCCCTGCCAGTTCGATTCCGCTTTATCGCCGATCGTCGCCGCTCCGCGGTTCCACGCCCAGCAGGTTGCGCACGAAAAAGTCCGCCCGGCGGCGTTTGGCGTAAGGGGATTCGCCGCAGCCATGATCGGCGCCGGGGATCACGATCAGTTCGAAGTCCTTGTCGGCCTTGATCAGCGCGTTCACCACCTGCAGGGTGCTGGCCGGGTCGACATTGCGGTCCAATTCGCCGACGGTCAGCAGAAGTTTGCCCTGTAGCCGGTGCGCCTGCGTCACGTTGGACTGCTCGGCGTAGTGGGGACCGATGGGCCAGCCCATCCACGCCTCGTTCCACCAGATTTTGTCCATGCGGTTGTCGTGACACCCGCAGTCGGCGGCGGCGGCGTGGTAGAAATCGCCGTGGGCCAACAACGCCCGGAGTGCGCTCTGCCCGCCGGCCGAACCGCCGTAGATGCCGACGCGCGTCGCGTCGATCTCGGGGTGCGCTGCCGCGGCGGCCTGGATCCAGAGGATGCGGTGTTTAAATCCGTCGTAACTTCAATGAAAACGTCGTAATTCAAAAATGGGGGCGTTTTTCGCTCTATCGAAAGCGGATTGCGGCGTGTCCGGGTGTGGATTTTTGTGGTTTTCGTATCTAAACCTGGGAGGTGCGCTATGGCCTACGGGCACAACCAACAGAAGATCATGGCGTGGGAAGTGGCCAGGGCGGGCCGGATTATAGACAAGGCAACCAAGGCACTCCGGGGAGAATATGAGTCGTTTCGACGGCTCAGCTCGACCACGTTGACGAGATACATGATGCTGCCAGCTTTTCAAGCGCTGGTAGCCGAAGCGGAACAGAAACAGGGCAAAATGATGGACATGGAATTGCTGGAGCGCGATAAGAAGCGGTACCAAGAGGAACACACCAGGCGAGCAGAGATACAGGACATCAACGAACTGAAGGCCGCGCGGGAACGGCTGGAGGATGAATGCAGGAAGCTGATGGAACGCAGGCATGAACTACAACGGGCCGTCGAGGGCAAGGCGTAAGCTATTGTTTTTTCTTCGGTAAGCGGCCTTCGATTTCGTCAAGGCGGCGGATGATTTCGGAGAGCTTTTCCATTATCTGTAACCAGGCCTCGCCCGGTTTGTTGGCCAAATCCCGCGTCATTTCATCCGCCTCGCGCCTGAGCCGATCCGATTCTTCTTTCTCCTTTGGAGGCTTCTTCTTTCCTGCCTCTATCTCTCTCAGGCGTTGTTCCTGCATAAAAATGGCCTGGGCTCGATCTTCTCCTGTAAGCAGGTAGGACGTCGGAATCGCCAGCGCCTGGCAGAGCGGATGGACCTTATCTGAACTTGGTTTGTCTCTTCCCGATTCCCACTTGTAGACCTGGGGCCTCGAAACACCGACAGCCGCCGCAAGATCTGCCTGAGACAGATTCATCGTCCGGCGGGCTTCGCGGATGCGTGTGCCAATATCCCCCATGAGCACCATTTACTACCTCGTGTGTCACTTTGTCAACCAAAGTTTACGGAATTTCCTTGCGCTGAATTGAGACTACGGTTATCATTCTGAATACCATGAGCAAAAACCTTCGGATGGTCAAAGATCTACTTGGGCTGAAGACGGCGGATCTGGAGTCGCAGGTCGGGTTGAGCCGGCAAGCGATCTGGAAATTGGAGGCGGGGAAAAATGCCCCGTCTCTGGACACCATTAAATCACTGATCAAGTTCCTTCGTGCCCGCTACGAGTTTCTCACAACAGCGAAAAGCTCAGATGGAAAGAAGGTGCGCCGAAGGCTGAATGGAGACCGCCTTGAAGATGAGTACGTGAGGCGGTTTTTATCGAAGCCATGGGGGCTCGAACTGGCACCCATTGAAGGCATTCCAGGGAGACCGTCCGAGAACGAAGACGAGGATGGTTCAGACGACGATCCGCCTGAAGACGGAGAATTACCTAAACAGAAGGGGGACGGAGATGAGCAAGAAACAACCGAAGCCGGAAGACGTGATCGACGCAACCATGCAGGACCTTCCAGAGGATGTTCAGGCAAGTCTTCAGGAAGTGGCCAAGCACGCGAAGGTGATAGCGATGTAGATAAAGCTCCCGTGCGCGGTAGTGGGCATGGTGTCGGCAATGATGCGGGGCATTCTGCTGGAGAAGGCGAGGGAACTGGAGGGTTTGGAGTTGCACCCATTCCAGGACACAATCCTGAGCGAAGCAATGTGGCTTCTTCTGATCGAGAAGGGAATGGAGACGCATCTGGAAAAGCAACGGCAGGGGATACTCCTGTTGCAGGACCGGATAGAGTTGAAGGAACTACGGTCAAGATTGGACACATCAAAGCCCTCAAATTCCGTTACGAACACGCCCAAGGCGGAGACGTCCTCGGCGAGTTCGACACCTACGACTTCAGCCGAATCGAAGAAGCCGTCCGAGCCTACAACCTGATCGAGGGGAACGTACCGCGCGAGTTCTACGACGCGATCCGCGCGCAAGCGCCGGGCTGGTTGGGTAAGTCAGATTCCGACCAGGCTATCCAGAAGAAGATTGACCGGGCCGGCGGCAAGAAGCGCCGGACACGCCGGAAGGACCCCGGCGTCCAAGCGCGAAATGCCCTGCTGATCGAAGTTATGCAGCCGGTCCCGTGGCTTATCAAGCAATGGGGCCAGCGCGGCGGAGAGTACGCGAAGTTGTCCGACCGCGCGTGCATGCTGGAAGTCATCCGGCGCGATGAGGAACTATCGAAGCGGCTGATCCAGGCCAACGGCGGAAGCATGCCGTCGGCATCCATGCTATCGCGGCTCTACAGCCAGGCGTTCGGTGCAGCGGACCGGCGCGAGGACTCCGAGCGCGAACACATCTTCGAGACGCTGAACTTCCGCGGCGAGTACGCCGGCCAGATCCTGGCGTACGACGCGTGCGCGCTGAACGTATGCATCCAGAACGAATGGGGCGCGGCCGGCCGGCCCACAGGCGGCCATCCGAAGGGCTGGAAGCAACGATGGGTTTATATCTGCGTCGATGTCGAGAGCGGCTACGTCAACATCTTCAGCCGCGCGGGCCGGTCGGAAATCACGCATTGGTCAGACGCGATGGTGGACTTTGCCTTCCGCCACAACTGGATTCCGCAGTTTGAACTGTCCGACGAGATCAGCGGGCTTTTCAGCGCGGGCCGCAACCTAAAGCCGGGCGGCGAGCTCTGCTACAACGAAGGCACGCTACTCCATCTTGGACTGGGCGTGAACGGCTACGCGCACCAGCCGAAGCGCCCGACCGGTGGATCGTACGTCGAGGCGTGTGTGAAGGTGGTGCGCTCCACCTTCCGGATGCTGGATGGTCTGCGCACGATTAAGCGGCACAGGGACCTGGCAGGCCTACCAGAAGACGCGAAGGGCGTGGCATGGTTCGAGTCCGAACAGGAGTTCCTGGAGTTCATTCCGCAGTGGGAGAAAGAAGTCAACGCGCGGGTGCTCTCGCGCGCGGGGCGCCCGCGCGAGCTGCTCTGGACCGGACATGCACCGAGCGTGGCCTGGCGCGCTAGCCGTACGGTGAATCCCGAGTACTGGATGGAGACCGTCGAGGACGGCGGGTACCGGATGCCGCGATGGCGACAAGTGATCAAGCGAGCGCGAGTGTGCGAGATCCGCAACCGGGTGATCACGGGGCGGCTGGACGGGAAGAAACTGACTGCGGAGTTGACGGCCGATTCGCCGTTGGACGCGAAGCCCGATGGCTGGGCCGTGGTGTGCATCCCATCTGGGCTTATCGAGGGCTCCGATCCGGAGACCTTCCGCGCGGTCATCATCGAGCCGCGACCAGGCCAACCGAAGTTCCACACGGCCGTCGGTCATGCGTCGCTGAACTTCTTCGGAAATCAGGTCCTAAAGCCAGTCTTCGGCACCGAGATCAAGGGCGCGCCGTGGACGGCGAAGGACCATGCCGGGGCCGCGCGCGATGCGGCCGCCGAGGCTTACCAGAAACAGTTGAAGACGGGGACCTACGACGCGCCGATCAGCGTCAGCGGCGAGTCGATTGTGGTCTGAAAGCGAAAAGGGGGAAGCATGCAGGACGTAGTACCGACACCCATCGTGGCGAAGGCGGAGGCGGATTCGCGGATCGGCGCGGCGTGCGCGCGGATGGCGAAGGACGCTCTGGCGGCGTTCAGTTACGGGGCCAAAGGGGACCTGGCTCGGATCGAGATTGCCAGGCGCGTGTGCGCGTTGGCGCTCGATCCCCAAGCAAAGGCGGAGGCACGGGAGCGAGAAGCGAAGCGCAGGCTTTCTCCGGGATATGTGGGCGGGCGCCCGTACACCGTGCACGGGCTGGCGTTTGAGGCACTTCAGCGGGAAACAGGCTTAAGCGCTAAAACATGCCAGCGTTGGCTCAAGATGTGGCTTAAGGTCGCAGAAGCGCTTAAGTTACAGAGAGACGAAACCGAATCTGTCTACGTATCTGACAAGACCGTCGAGGCGCTGTGGGGGGGGTTACATACCCAAGATGTCCCTAAACCCCCCCCTACCCTTGAGGCGTGGCTGGAAGACGTTCTGCACCCGAAGGAAGAAGAGAAGTCGAGCGACGAACACGTCGATCCGCGGGTGCTCGCTGTTCGCGCGGCTAAGAAGGCGCTTTCACCGTTCCTCACAGTTGATGGAAAGATCAAGTTGCTCCCGGCCGCGTATCGCGCGTGGCGCGCGGAGATCGAAAAGGTCGTGATGGCGCACGGCGAAATGATCCTCACTAAGCAAGGGACCCGAGCGAGCCGATGAGCGGCAAGGGGGACGTCATGGCGTGGAGCAAGGCACAACGTTCGTTGCTGGATCTGGCGCGGGAAGCGATCCCGGCCGGGCGCGTCTGCGTGGACCGCGTCGAGTTGTCCGGCTGCGGCGCGGAGGAAGAGGCCAATAACGACTTCGACAAGCAGGTCGAAGACGTGCTGCCTTACATCCAGGAAGCCTCCGCGCGTTTTGGGTGGGGCGGGCCGCGCAACCTGGCTATCGAAGCCGGCCGTTTTTCCTGGGCGCTGTCCAGCCTTCAAGCGCACGCGGGCGGTACGCGCGGGCGCGACTGTCTGGACCGCGCTTGGAAGGCCATGGAGAAGCTGGGCGAGAAGGGGCCGCACTGTCTGTGGATGTGCGAGTCTCGCGCGCTGTCCGTTCCCGACCAGGAGGGCCTGACCTTCCTGCTGGCCTATTGCGCGCGACTGCAATCGATGCCGCTCCGCATCGTATACCTCACCGGACCGACGTGGCGCTACATCCCGGAGCGGCGGGCGCAAGGGCGCGCACCGATGCTCTTCAGCGGGCGACTGCGCGCGCGTCGGTTAGAACTGACCAAGAGCGGGCTGGAAATACTGCCAATGTCCGGTGGCGTTGAGAGGGCGGTTGCGAGCGCGTGAAAGGGGGAACCATGGGCCAGCTATCCGAAGCGGACAACGAGCGCCTTCTCGCGCATCCGTTGCCCACGCTGCAATGGGCGCTCTACGACACGCTCAAGAAGTCCGACGAACCCATTGCCATCTTCGCCGACCGCGGCGCCGCGATGTTCTGCAACTCCGAACTCTACGGCGGCACCTGCGAACTGCGCGAGATCAAACTCTTCAGCGACCGCATGCCGGTAGCCGACCCCATCCCCGCCAAGTGGAGGAGCGATACGTGAAGAGACATCCGCAGGACGACGAGATCCTGGCCGGCGGCCATGGGCGCGGCGTGGACGACATCGAGGCGGCGTACGCGGCACTGGCCTTCTGCGGCATGATTCTGCTGGCCGCGATCATCCTGTGCGCGTTAAGCGGATGCGCCGCCTCCTCGCGGCCTACCGCGCATGTGCCAGGTGACGAAACGAGCGCCGGCGAACGGCCGGACCGCCCGAGATGGGACGAGCTGCGTCAACAGCTCGGGGGGATGTGACCATGGGGTCTGCCGAAAACGATTCGCTGTTCGTTCCTGCGCAGGAACCGAAACCCGTAGACCTGTCGCACGAGTCCGACGGCGGGATCGTCTGCGAACTCCGCAATGTCTGGCGAGAGCTCGAAGGGGCGCGGAAATCCATCGAGTCGGCGTGGCCGAACGGCGCGTGGAAGTACGCCCGGCTGCAAAGCCTGATCCGGATGCAGTGCGTCATCGCCGAGGCAGGACGGAGGTTGAAGGCCCAGCTGAAACGAGCCGCAGATGCGGCTTCAGACGAGAACGAGGCGGGGTTCTGAGTACCGCGCCGCAGAAGTTCCTGACCCCGTGCGCCGCGGATGCGGGTCCGGATCGAGGCGCGAGCGAGGAGCCTATCCGGAGCGGATCGGTGACAGGCGAGCAACAAAGAACCGGGCCCGGA
>Ga0073932_1003023_pt1 | contig 23964 bp, 22 predicted proteins | sample DewCreD2012metaG_FD_76967 | JGI IMG/M metagenome (GOLD analysis project Ga0073932, IMG submission 76967) | Hot spring sediment bacterial and archeal communities from British Columbia, Canada, to study Microbial Dark Matter (Phase II) - Dewar... ...
GCCTGCTGGATGAGGCCGAGCGGCTGGGCCTGGTGCTGGCGATGCTGCCCACCTGGGGCTATTACGTGATGGATTCCAGGTTGTTCGATGAACACAGCGCGCGCGTCTACGGGCGCTTCTTGGGCGAGCGTTACCGCAACCGGCCCAATCTCATTTGGGTGTCGGGCGGCGACCGCATTCCCACCGGGCGCGAGAGCGTTTACCGCGCCCTGGCCTATGGTCTGCGCGAGGGTGACCTGGGAACCCATCTGATCACCTATCACCCCTGCGGCGGGCGATCCTCTTCGCAGTTCTTCCACCAGGATGACTGGCTGGACTTTAACATGATCGAAACCTGGACGGACTGGCCTAAAGTCTACCCAATGGTGCTGGCCGATGCTTTCCTGCTGCCCCTCAAGCCGGTGGTGCTGGGCGAAGGGGCCTACGAGAACGGCCCGGAATACCCGTTGGGGCCGATCACGCCCTTGATTGTGCGCCGCCAGGCATGGTGGGCATTTATGGCGGGCGGGGTTATCACTTATGGGCAAGATCGCATGTGGCGTATGGGCGAGGGTTGGACGGAGACGTTCGATACCCCCGGCGCCTGGCATATGCAGTTGTTTAAACGCATCGCCACCTCGCGCCCCTGGTGGGAGCGCATCCCCGATCAGAGCATCTTTGCCAGCGGCGTATCCAGCGAGCGCACCCTGAACGCCGCCGTGCGCGCCCCCGACGGCTCTTGGGCCATGCTCTACCTTTCCAGCCAGTGTCACGTGTTGGTGCATCTCGATAAAATCCTCACCCGCCTGGTGCGCTGTACCTGGGTGAACCCGGCCACCGGCGAAGAGCGCGACGCGGGAACCTACCCGACCGGCAACCGGACGGGCAGTATCTTCCCGGAGGGCAAAAGCCAGTGGTTCTCCGTCCCTGGGCATTGGGAAGATGCCGTTTTGCTGTTGGATGGGGTGGAGGAAGCCGCATGAGCGCCTCTATTCAGGTTACGGCTCTGGATCACATCCAATTAGCCATGCCTGCCGGGCGCGAAGATGAAGCCCGCCGCTTCTACGGCGGCTTGCTGGGTCTGCGTGAAGTGAGCAAGCCTGCGCCCCTGGTTTCCAGAGGCGGGGTATGGTTTGCAGGCGCGGGGGCCATCGCCGTTCACCTGGGCGTGGAGCAGGATTTCCAGCCGGCCCGTAAAGCCCATCCCTGCTTTCGGGTGGCCGACCTGGAAGCCGCCCGCAGTGCCTTTGCCGCTGCGGGCGTTGCCATCATCCCCGATGATGCCCTGCCCGGCGTGCGCCGTTTTTACGTGCAAGATCCTTTTGGCAACCGCATCGAAATCTTGCAGGAAGGGGACCGGCTGAACCCATGAACCGCCGCCGCTTTTTACGAGCCATCCTGGTCGTGACCGGCTCTTGCGCGCTCACCTGCGTGGGCGCGGTGGGCCTGCTGGCCCTTAAAAAGGCCCCCAATGCCGGTTTGCCGCTTGGTTTTCCAGATCGATCCTTTGGAGAGAACGCCATGAACCGGAAAATTTTGGTGGCTTATGCCAGCGCGGATGGCTCAACCGGCGGAGTGGCCGAAACCATCGGCCAGACTCTGGCCGATGGTTTCGGCGCGGCGGTGGACGTGCGCCCGATGGGGGCTGTTACGAGCCTGGAGGGGTACAGCGGCGTTGTCCTCGGCAGCGCCATCCATGGTGGAAAGTGGCTTCCAGAAGCGGTAGAATTTTTACGCGCCAATCAGGAGACGCTGCGCCGCCTGCCGACCGCCTTCTTTTTGGTGGGGATGATGGTGGCAAGCGCCGCCGAGTCTAACCGCAATCTCGTGGAGCAGTACCTGGCCGAAGAACGGGCGCTGGTCAGTCCGGTGGCCGAAGGGCGCTTTGCGGGGGCGTTGTTCCCCAACAAGTATCCGTTTTGGACGGGGCTGGGTATGCGCGTCTTTCTGGCGTACTGCGGGGTAGGCCTGCGCGGCGGTGATTACCGCGACCCAACGGCCATCCGCGCTTGGGCCGAAGCGCTCATGCAGTCCGGTTTTCCGCAAAACTGAATTTACGCCCCTGCGCCCCGCTGGCTTTCCTCGTACATTGCCAGGATGTTCTCCAGCGGCGTGATGGGTTGAAGGTTATGACAGGGCGCGAGGATATAACCAGTGTGGTCATTCCACAGGGTGGCTTTCAGGCGGCGCACCTCGGCGCGTACTTCTTCGGGTGAGCCAAAGGGCAGGGTTTCCTGATTATCCACCCCGCCGTGAAAGCAAATGCGCCTGCCAAAATCGCGTTTCAGGGCGGCCAGGTCCCAGTTGCCGCAGCGCCATTGGATGGGATTGAGCAAGTCAATGCCCATATCAACCAGGCGCGGCAGCAGGCGGCGCAGGTCGCCGTCGTCGTGATGAAAGACCAGCAGGCCGTAGGCGTGGGCCAGATCAATGGCGCGCTGGATGGGCGCGCGGTAGAAGTGTTCGAACATGGTGGGGCTAATCATCAGCCCATGCTGTGCGCCAAAATCGTCCGTTACCTGCGTGATGTCAATGTACCCGCGCGCGGCCTCAAAACAGCGGCGGTGATAGGCATCGAAGAAATCCGACAGGCGCGTCAGCAGGTGACGGGTAAATTCTGGGCGCAGCAGGGGGTCCATCAGCGAAAGTTCCAGCCCGCGCAGTTTGTTGTGGAAGTAAAAGATCGCGGTATAGCCGCACTGCACAGCCCGCCCCGGCCAGGCCTGTGCCAGGCGCGGCAGAGCAGAATAATCGTACCAGTCGGGAGAAGGCCAGGCGTAGCCGTCTAAGTCGGCGATAGTCTTGGCCCCGGCCAGCGGATAAACTACCTGTTCATCGTAATTGCCGGAGCCATACGCCTGCGGTTTGTATCCCATGCCCCACTCGTCGTAGCGGATGCCATCTTCCTGGCGCAGCGCCGGGCCAATGTACGGCGGCGCAATGCCAGGGATGCCGTCAATGCCCAGGTGGTCGTAGATTTCCAGTTCGGTAGCGGCGCCGAAATATTCGCGCAGCCGTTGCCAGATTTCGGGCGTGGCCCAGATGTCAGTAGGCAGGCGGTCAACCGGTTCGTGGCGCAGCGAGGCCAGGATGCGCTCGCGGGGAGTCAGGCGGGGTGTCATGGGCGTCTCCTGATCGAATTGATGATATGATTATATCCAGATGCCCCCAGGGGTTCCTCTGTTAACGCTTGCATTTGACGTAGCCGGCCAGCCGCAGATGCCAGTTCCTGACCGGATGAGCGGCTGAAGCTGGCGGTGAGGTCCGCGCGGTTTCCATCATTGGAAAGATCAGGTGCGAAAACTACCCTTTCTTTACGTAGTGCCGTATTTTTTGGTTGTGCTGGCGGTTTTCGCGGCGCTGAACCCGCTGCTGCTGGTGGAATTTCCGCGCCTGAATTTATATGAAGGTGAACTGGCGTTTTCAGAGGAACGAACCCTGGCAGACCTGCAAACCCTGCTCCAGCGCTTCCCCGACCGCTCTCCAGGCTCGCCGTCCAATCAGGCCGCCGCCCAGTGGATGGCGGAGCGCTTCCGCCAGATGGGGCTGGATACCCGGCTGGAGTTCTTTGAAACCCTTGCCCCTGAAGACATCTGGTCGCCGGGTTTTCTGTTCCGCCCTTTTAACCTCACCCACTGGCAGATTCGCGGGGCCAATGTGCTGGCGTATAGCCAAGGCCGCTCGCCCTCAGTGGTGCTGCTGATGGCAAACCGCGATGTGCGCCCCTCAGCGGGGCCAGCGGCGCTGGGCAACGCCGCTGGCAGCGCCCTGCTGCTGGAGATGGCCCGCGTTTTAACCGAGAGCGATCACTTTTACAGCTATCTGTTCGTTTCCACCGACGCGGAAGATACCGGCCGGCAGGGGGCGCGCTACCTGGCGCAGTTTCACCCAGATCTAAGCCTGCGGCTGGCGATTTATATTGACGACGTGGCCGCTGAGGGGGCGCGCTACCTTCATCCCTATCATTTGATGAGCGCGCGCCAGGCTTCACCCCTGTGGACGATGGCCCTGGCGCGTCAGGTGATGGCCGCTCAGGGATTGGCAGACCCACTCGATGGAGAACCCGGTGAAGGGCATCCGCTGGCGCTGTTTTTCGCTCTGCTTCAACAGCGTGGTTGGGGCGTCTCTCCGTATGAGCATACCGGCGTCTTTGTAGAGCGCGGCGACGCAGTTTTGGGCGTCGCGGCGGTTAACCCCTCTGCGCCCGGCGGCCTGGCGGCCTGGTTGGGATTTCAGCCCTCTGTTGCTGGCGCTTCTTCCGAGGAAACGCCTGCCCCGGATCACCCCGCCACCCTGAGCATGGCCGGGCGGTTTATCGAGCAGTACATCCGCAGTTTAGCGTTGAACCAGTTTGGCCCGGCGCTGCTGGCGCGCTCCTATGTAATCTGGGGAGACCGCTACCTGCCGCCGGCCAGCGTGAGCCTGTTCGTGGGCCTGCTCCTGGCGGCGTTTGCGCTCTTCGCGGCCCTGCCGTTTCTCTACCCGCCGGTGAAGTGGCATGCCTTTGCTAATTTTCTGGAGCGCGACCTGCCCTGGCTGATGCGTCTGGCCGGGCTGGCATTCCTGTCGGGGGCGGTCTGGCTGCTGCCGCGCCTGCCGATCATGCGCGTTTTCCCGCCGGTGATCTTTTTGCTGACAACGGCTGGCATAGCACTGCTGGGGGGCCTGCGGATTGTGCGCCAGCGCATGTATTTCTTGCGCTTGTGGCATTTCGAGCCGACCCTCGCTCACCAGCGCCGTTTTTTGGTGATCGCGCTGGCGTTCCTGTTTCTGGCCTACAGCCTGCTGCTCAGCCCCCTGGCGGCCGCGGGAATGCTGCTGCTGCCCTTCCTGGTATGGAGCGTGGCGCGCTTTCGCCAGGCGAAGAACCGCCGGGTCTGGGCGATCCTGTTTGGCGGCTGGACGCTCCTGCACCTCCTGCTTGGAACGCTGGCCCTTTATACCGTGATGAACCACGCTGCCCCCTGGACGCTCACCGGCCTGCTGGCGTTTACGCTCAACTCGGCCCTGTGGCTGGTGATTCTGGTGTACGTATTCAGTACCCCTCCGCTGGGAGTGATTGAAAGGCGCTAAGCGGCGGGCTTTTCGCCAATGGAAGGACGGAGGCAGGGGTAGGTTCCCCTCCTCAGATTTTTATGATTTCTTGAAGGGAACGGGTGATCTCAGCCGGTATAATCGGTAGGATGGTTGAGTCGGGTGTTTCCAGGGGGAAAATTGAGGCGCTGATGCGCCGCGAGCTTTCAGAAGCGGCTTCGCTGTTGGCGTTTCTGGTAGGGACGGCGCTGTTGTTCCGCAGTTGGGAATTTGCGCTGATCGTCACTGCCAGCCTGGGGTTCCACGAATTGGGCCATGCTGTCGCCCTGCGCTGGTTTGGTCTGGCGTACCGCGTCCATTTTGGCATGGTCGGGGCCTGGACGTGGACTCGCGGCGAAGAACGCGCGGGGCTGTCTCAGCTTGCCAACGTTTACATTCACCTGGCCGGGCCGCTGTTCAGCCTGGGGCTGTCGCTGATCGCCCTGGCGCTGAACGCCTGGTGGCAGCCCGGCAGCCCGCACCTGGAACTGCTGGCAAATTTCAGCGCGCAGACGGGCTTTCTCAACCTTCTGCCGCTGGGAACCCTGACGGATGGCGGCAAAGTCCTGCGGCGGATGGCAAATTCGGCGCGGGATGGCAGTGCCCGGCGCTCTTTCTTGCTGTTCTCTGGCGCGGTCTTCATCTTCCCCGGCCTGTGGGTGCTGGCCGCCTTTTGGCAGGCAGGGGCGGAGGTATCGAACCAGGTCTGGGGGCTGGTGTTAATCGGCGCGTGGCTGGCGGCGGGCGCGTTGGCCGAACTTTACCGCGCTCACGGCGTGGAACTGGCCGCCCGCCGTCCGATGAACGCAGTGCAGATTGTCTTTACCACCCTGTTGGTGTGGGATATGCTGGCTGTGCTCCTGGCGGTGATCCTCTTTACCCCATTCTGGCTGGCCCCGCAGTACGTGCGCGGGGCTCTGCAAAACATGACGCTGCTGTTGGGTTGGTTATTCAGCCTGCTTTAAACAGCTCTTGCAAGAACTTTAACTTTTCAACCGTCTGAAACGTCTCGCCGCCCTCGTGATAGTTGTACTCGTACACGCGAATTTGCTTAGGGCCGTTGTAGTGATTGTAAGCGGCGAAAACGGTGGAAGGCGGGCAGTTGGGGTCCATCAACCCTACCGAGAAGAGCGCCGGGGCCACAGCGCGGGCGGCAAAGTTAACGCCGTCGAAATAGTCGAGGGTGGTCAGCACGGCCTCAACGGCGGCGCGGTGGGTGCGCAGGTAGGCGACGATCTCGGCGGAAGTGGTGTTGGGGCCGGCGATGCCGATGGCGCGGCGGATATGGCACATCGAAGGCACGTCTGCCAGGCAGGCGCATACATCTGGCTGAAGGCCCGCGGCGGCCAGGGCCACGCCGCCGCCCTGACTGCCCCCTGCCACGACCACGCGGGCCGGGTCTACCAGAGGGTGAGCACGGGCGGCTTCGATGGCGCGGACGGCATCGGTGAACAGGCGGCGGTGGTAATAACGGTGGCGGTCGGGCAGGCCCCGGGTGCGGAATCCGGGGAACTGCGGGGGAAAGCCAAGCGGCTCCAGGTCGGGAGTGTCGCCGGCGGCCCAAGCGCTGCCCTGGCCGCGCGTATCCATGACCATATGCGCGTAGCCCGCATTGGCAATCTCCAGCCAGTTCAGCGGGATGGAGCGCCCGCCGCCGTATCCCAGGTATTCCACCACGCAGGGCAGTTTTTGCGCAGGTGGGTTGGCCGGCAGTAACAGCCAGCCTTTAATCGGTTGACCGCCGTAGCCGTTGAAAGTCACGTCGTAGGCCCGGATGGTGCGCAGGTAGGCAAAGCGGTCTGGAGCCGTAAAGCGGGCATCGAGGGGAAAACGGCGGGCTTCGGCCAGAGTTTGCTGCCAGAAGTCGTCAAAATCGGCGGGTTCTGAACGGTCTGGCCGGTAGGTCCATAGTTGTTCGAGGGGCAGATCAAAGAAAGCCATAGCGATGCCTTTATGCCATCGTCTGCCAGCGTTCTGGCAGCACGCGGAAGCGCAGGGGTTCGTTTTGAAGGTAGTGGAGGATGTCTTGCGCGACATAATCGCCCTGGCGGCGGCGCGCTTCGAGGCTGGCCCCGGCGATATGCGGCAGTACGGCGCAGTTGTCGAGCTGGAAGAAGGGCGAATCGCGCGGGAGCGGCTCAGTAGGGTCGGTCACATCCAGCAGGGCGTAGATCCGCCCGGTTTGCAGTTCGCGCAGCAGGGCGTCATGGTCTACCAGCACGCCGCGCGCCGTGTTGACGAACAACGCCCCGTCCTTCATAGCGGCGAAGTGTTCGGCGCGCAGCATATGGATCGTCTCTGGCGTGATCGGCGCGTGCAGCGAGACGATGTCGCTCTCGCGCATCAGCGTCAGCAGGTCCACCTTCTGCGCGCCGAAGGCCGCCGCGCTCTCGGCGCTGAAGTAAGGGTCGTAGAGCAAAATTGTGACCTTCCAGGGGCGTAGCAGTTCCATCACCCGTCGGCCAATGGCGCTGGCCCCGATGATGCCCACCACACTGCCGGGCAGTTCGCGCATGGTGGTGAAAGGCAGGGCGGGCTTCCCCTGGCGGAATCGCTCTACAGAGAACACAATTTGGCGGCGCATGGCGATAAAAGCGCCCATCGTAAACTCGGCTACTGCTTCGGCCAGCGCCTCGTTGGCGTGGGTGACGAGCAGGCCGCGCTCCAGCAGGTCTGCCGCCAGCAGATGCTTAATCGTCCCAGCGCAGTGGGCCACCAGGCGCAGCGGAGAACGCTGTGGAGACCAATCTTGCAGAAGGGGGGCCAGCGAGGGCGTTCCCCAGCCGGTGAGCAGGATTTCGGCGCGTTCCAGGGCCGCGCGGATTGCCTCTTGTGTGGGGCTGCCGGGCCCCGGCCAGCGCTCGATCTGCGCCGCCTCGGCCAGTCGGGGAAGATGCCGGTTCAATTCGATTTCTTCAAACAGTTGAGGTGAAATGGCGATGTACAGGATGGGTTTAGATGCCATATGCAAAGTCTCCTTCTACGAATTATAGCCAGAAACCAGGCGCTCCCTCTATAATGAAAGGAGAGATCTTGCGGTGGTGACCGCGATCCAGTGATTTGAAAGGGGCTGATAAAGGAGCAACCATGACCTACCCGCTTCCTCCGGCGTCCCCTTCGCCCGCCCAATCCGGCGTCCAGCGGAACCAGTTAACGCCATTGTGGATGCTGTTGTTGGCGCTGGCCCTGCTGGTGGCTGGCGCGGCGCTGCTGCTGGCGCGCCCGGTGGGGCAGTGGGCGGCGGCGCTCCAACCCACCCAGACGCCTACGCCAACATTTACCCCTACGCTCACCCTTACCCCCACGCCGGTTCCGACCCGCACGCCCACCCGCACCCCCACGCTGGTTCCCACCGAGGCGCTTTCGCGCCCGCGTTCCCGCCCGCTTTTTGACAAGGCCGCCGATTTGCGCTCCATTCAGATGTTCGACAGCTTGCAGGGTTGGGGCGTGGGTCAGTTTTCGGTCTATTCCACCCGTGATGGCGGCCAGACTTGGGAAGACGTTACCCCCGCTGAAGTGATCCCCCGCCTGCCGGGGGGCGCGGCTTTCTTTCTAGACAGCCAGCGGGCCTGGTACTTTGATTCGAACGGCGCGGTAAATTTTAGCGGGCGGCTCTATTACACCGCGGATGGGGGCCGTACCTGGACTTCGCGCGCTACCTGGTTTGGCGGCGAGGATCCCCGCCTGTTCTTCCTCGAAAGCTTTACCGGCTGGGTGTTAACCAGCAGTTACAACTTTACCCGCGAGCTGTACCGCACCTCCAATAACGGCATTGACTGGGCGGCGTATCACCGCGTGGCCCGTACTCAGGAAGGGCGCAGCGGCTTCCTGCCCGATACCGGCTTTTTGCGCGGGCCGGTCTTTCGCACCACAGAACGCGGCTGGATCGGCGGAACCACCCGCATCGAAGCAGGGACAAGTTTTATCTACGAATCGACCGACGGCGGGCGGCTGTGGCTGCCGCACCCCCTGCCTATGGAAGCGGGCTACGCCAGCATGTGGATTTCTGCCCCGCGTTTCTTTCACCCACGGGAGGATCAGGCCGTGATGGTCGCTTACGCTGCCCCCATTACGGAGATCATCGAGGCGCAGGGCATTTTTAACGAAAATCAACTAGGCGTGACGCCCGTAGACCTGCCTGGCGCGCGCTACGTGTTCTTTGCCACCGCGGATGGGGGCGAGAATTGGGAGGCGATTGCCTGGGTGAAGATCGCCAACCCCAGCCCTTACAGTTTGATGGACCCAGAGCATTTCTTCGTCTTAGACGGCCTGACCCTGCGCTACACCCGCGATGCCGGGCAGACCTGGCAGGCGCTGGAAACCGGCCTCGAACAGTGGGGCGGCCAATACGTGCAGATGACCGGATTGCAGTTCGTCAGTGAACAGGTCGGGTGGGCTTGGGGGCTGGATGGCGACCGACTGCATCTATATAAAACAAGTGACGGGGGCAGTTCCTGGGAGGAAATGGATTTGCAGCGATGACCTACCCTCTGCCGCCGGCCGCTCCCCCTCCGCGTGCCTCCCGGTCGAGGCGGGCTGTGAGCGCGCCCGGCGAAGAAAACGGGAAGTATACGCCGCTGTGGATGATGCTGGTAGCGATTTTACTGCTGCTGGCAGGCGTTGGGCGGCTGTTGGCCCGCCCGGTAGGCCAATGGGCCGCGGCCTGGCAGCCCACTCCGACCCCTACGCTTACAGCCATGCCCACTTCTGAGCCTGCGCCGCAACCCACGCCCACCCTCACCCCTACTCCGTTTCCCACCCAAGAGGCGGTTGCCTTCCAGCGGTCAGAGCCAGAAAACAGCCTGGTCGCTGTTGAAATGGTGGATGAACTGCGTGGCTGGGGGCAGGGCGTTCACAGCGTTTGGCGGACGGAAGACGGCGGTCTGCGCTGGCGCGACGTCACCCCGCCTGAACTGCGGCCCGGCGGCGGTGCGCCCCCTGACGCGCTGCTGAGCTTCTTCCTGGATCACACTACGGCCTGGCTGTTGGCGGCGGGAGCAGGCCCCGAACGGCTCTCTCAGTTGTACCGGACGGATGACGGCGGTCAGTCGTGGAGCGCCCACCCCGCGCCGTTTGGGTGGGCGGAACTTTTCTTTCTGAGCCCTGCCGATGGCTGGGCGCTGGTGAACTCACCGGAAGCCGGCAGGGTAGAGATCTATCAGACGGCCGACGGCGGCGGAAGCTGGCGGCTGATGCATCGCGCGGTGCGTGGGAACCGGGTGGAGGCAGACAGCCTGCCAGTATTGGATGGCCTGTTCCTGTCTGGGCCGGTTTTCCGCAATGCGCTGCACGGTTGGATCAGCGGCAGGAAGTTGGATGAGACCTATTTTTACCGCACCACGGATGGCGGGCAGAGCTGGAAGCCGGTTGATTTGAGCCTGCCAGAGCAGGATCTGGGCCGGCGGATGTTTCTTCTCTTGCCCCGTTTCTTTGGGTCAGATGCCCTCGATGGGATTTTACCGGCCTATTTGAGTTCGCCGGATGGCCCTGGACGTTCCTGGCAGATGGTTTTCTTCTTCACCGGTGACGGCGGCGAGACCTGGCGGCCCTCGCAGCCTGTGGAGATCGCATCTGGCCGGATGGTCTTTCAGATTCTATCGCCGCGCGAGATTGTCGTGCTGGACGGCGACCGCCTTTATCAGACGGTGGACGCGGCGGCAAGCTGGCAGTGGTTCGATACCAATCTAAGGAATGCCCGCCAGACTCCAGAGCGCGAGGTGGCGATCTCGCAGGTGGAATTCGTGAGCCGGCGTTCTGGTTGGGCCTGGGGCTGGGACTTTGGCAACCGCTTCCACCTCTACCGCACGCAAGACGGCGGCCAACGCTGGCAGGCCGTGCGGATCGAAACGGTGGAGCGCGGCGCATTGGGCTGCGAAGAAGAGGCGATTCCCCTGGGCCGCGCGGTGGAGCGCAACCAGCAGTCAGGGCCGTATGAGGGCTGGTCGGTCTACCAGCCGGGGGGCTATGGCTTTTCTTTCAATTACCCGCCCGATTGGCGGGTACTGGAAGTATACGAATACTGCTCCAACCGCCCCGCCCGTCTGCGCTCGGTGATGGCGCTGCCGCCCCGCGCGCAGGGGGGCTACCTGGTAGTTAGTTTTCGCCAGGCTGACGAACCGGCCAACCTGCTGTTTCCTCTGCCGCGCGTCGGCGAGATGAGCGCGCAAGGCAGCGTTCAGTTCTTTGCCCAACCCCTCAGCCGCGGTGAAGTTCGGGTCAACGGCGAGGTGCGGGCCGTGTATTATGCTCAGGGCGAAGAAATCTACGTGGAACAGCCCGGCGACGCCGACCTGTACTTCACCCTCACCCTGCTGGGCCGCGGCGAGCCGGGCCGCGAGGAGCCGCTGGCGGCGGAGGTGCTGGCCCTGGCCGATCAGGTGATTGCGTCTTTCCACGGCGGAGTGCTGAGTCCCGGCCTGCTGGCAACCATGGACCTCAACGGGTTCATTTCCATCTCGCCGGATGGGGCCTGGCACGCCGAAACGCTGTTCGCCAATACTACCTTTGATGGCCTGCCGCTCGCCAGGGTTTTTCAACGGGTGACGCTCTACAGCGGCACGGATCGCGAACGCCCCTGGATCATCCTGGACCGCTGGCTGCCGCGGGAATGGGTTCGCACCCTGCCGGGCGGCTATCAGTGGTCGCCCGATGGGCGAGACCTGTACTTTACCGAAGCGGGCTATGCTGAACCCTGCGCGCCGTTTCCCTACCAGGCGCATTTGTGGCGCGCTCATATTACCGCGAGGCAGCTAATAGAAATAGAAACCCTGCCCCCCGAGCGGCTGCCTGCCCTGGCGCTTTCACCCGATGCCCGCTGGCTGGCGTATCTGGCCCAAAACGGCGCGGATAGCGCCATGAAAATCTGGATCCGTGACCTGGCCAACGGCGCGGAACAGGCCATTTCTTATATCTATCCTGCAGAAGAAAACGGGTGGCTCAGTGGAGACCTGCTCTGGTCGCCCGACAGCACCCGGTTGGTATTTTCCGTCTCCCGGCTGGGGTGCGAACCTGCCGGGCGCATGGGCCAGGTACTGCTGGTTGATCCACAGGCGGGCGCGGCGCAGTATTTAACTTCTTTGGAAAAGGGCGACAATTTCCGCATCTACCGGTGGGACGAAAATGACAGCGTGGTGATCGAAGACCCATTGGGCGTGCGCATCCGCCTCGACCTGAACAGCGGCGCGCGCACCGCCTACCCGCCGGTTCGTTAATCCAGGCCGTGAGTGCGTGCGTATTCATTCTTAAATACGCACCAAAAGGGCCTGTAAAGGAGAATTAACCGATGACCGATTATCCACTTAAGGCAGAACGACCCGATCTGGATTTCCCGGCCCTGTTCGAGCAGTGCGTTGAGCTGGTATATCGTTATCACCTGGCGCGCACTGGCGACGTGGAGGCCGCCGAAGACCTGACGGCCGAAACCTACCGCGCCGCCCTCGAAGAGCGCGGCGGCTACCTGTCGGAGGATGGCCCGCCGGCGGCCTGGCTGGCCGCAATTGCTCGGCGTACTCTGGCCGATTATCTGCGCCGGGGCTACCGGGGGCGGGCGCAGCCGGTCCGCCCGGCTCCGTGGAACGCCTCGAGCGGGCCGGCGCTGGCCGAAGCCATGCGCCTGTTAGAGATGGCCCGCGTGGCCCAAATTTTGCGCGCCATGCCCACCATCCAGGCTGAAGCCGTGGCCCTGCACTTTTTTGCCGGTTTAGAACTTCCCGACCTGGCGGCGGCGCTGGAACGCAGCGAAGAAACGATCAAAAAACTGGCGCAGCGCGGGTTAGCTGCGCTGCACGAGCGCCTGCTGTCCGCGCGGGAGGTGAAGCGGTGAAAAGCAGTAAAGACAACGGGCGCGTTCCGGCGGGGCCGCGGCGGCTGGAAGAAGAACTGGAAGCGCCTTTGGCGGCCTTTGGCGGCGAACTGCGCGCCCTGGCCGAAGCGGTTCACCCACGCGCTGATTTTGTGACCGCCCTGCGCCAGGACGTGCGCGCCGGGTTGGAGGTGGCCCCTAAAGTCATGGTGCGCCGGGCGCGGCGGCGCATTCCCCTCAGGTGGGTGGTTGCCGCGGCGCTGGCATTGGCCGTTGTGCTGGCGATCACCCTGGCCTTTGTCTTCGCGCCCCGCTGGTGGGGCGCGCGCGGTGCGGCGCAATCCCTGGTGGAGAGAACCGGCCTGGAATTACCGCTTCTGCCGGACCGCCTGCCTGCGGGAGCAGAAGCCCGCCTGGGGATGGGCCAGGCCCTCAGTTTTGCGTCTGAGCCAGAGGGCCGGCTGGCGGTGGGCAGCAGCGTGGCGGTTTGCGTTTACAGCAGTGCCTACGTGGAACTGTGGTGTGCCTACCAGGAGAGTGCCGTTACCCGGCTGGCCTTTTCTCCGGGCGGCGAATGGCTGGCCGCCGGGCGCGCGGATGGCCGGGTGATCTTGTTCGACGCCGCCGGGCGGCCGGTAGGGAACCCCATTGCTTTCGGGCTGGATGCGATCACCGGGCTGGCGTGGCTGGCGGCGCGTCCGGCGCGGCTGGCGGTCGTTACCCAGGCGGCGGTGACCGGCATTTGGGACGTGGAGCGGAACGATTTCGCTTGGGCGCCGTGGCGGGCGGCTGGTCGGGCCGAGGCGCTGGCCGCGGCCAGTGGGTCAGACCTGCTGGCGCTGGCAACCGATGCTGGCGTGTTGGCGTTGGATGGGGCCAGCGGTTTGCTCCTGCACCGCGAGATTACCGGGCCAGCCCAGGCGGTTGCGCTGGCCTTTAACCCCGGTGGAGACCGGCTGGTGGCCGGATTGGGAGAGCCGGATGGCCGGGGTTCGCTGGTCGCCTGGGAAGTAAGCGATTGGTCGGCGGTGGATACCTGGAAACTGGACTCCGCGCCGCGCTCGGTATGGGTTGGAGAGAGAGATCGGTTTGCCGCCGTCAGTCAGAGCGGCAAAGTCTGGATGGGAACGCTCCACAGCCCCAACCTGCGCATCCTCGATGGCGTTGGCCCTGGCTCGCCGCTGGTCCAGGCCCCTACCGGGCAGGGCTTCTTTGCGGTGGGGAACAGTGGGGCGGTGGTCTGGCTGAATGCCGAGCGCGCCACCCTGCGGACGGTGTGGAAGGATTATACCGGCCCGGTCAGCGCGGTGGCGTGGCGCGAGCCGGGGAGCATTTGGGCGCTCTATGGCAGCGCCGCGCTGAGAAAATGGGATGCCGCCCGTGCCGGTCTGGAGACAACCCTGCCCGTAAACGGACAGCAGGGGCGCTTTCTGGCCTGGAGCCAGGACGGCCGCTGGATCTTGCTGGGAGTGGGGGAAGAAGCGCTTTTGATTGACGCGGCCAGCGGCCAGGAAGCGGCCCGCCTGCGCGGCAGCGCCGCCCAGGTGGTGCAGGGAGCCTTCAGCCCGGATGGCGAGCAGATTGTCACCGCGGACCGCACGGCGCGCCTGCGCATCTGGAACCGCGCCGATGGCAGCCCGGTGCGCACCCATGAACCACTGACCATCGGCGCGACGGTCACCGGCCTGGGCTGGCTGCCGGGCGGAGCTGAGGAGGGGGCCTCTAACCTGGTTGTCACCTGGTTAAACTCGGCCCGCTACGGTCTCGACCTGGTAGACCCCCTTAGCGGACAAGGCCGGCGCTTTTCGGGCATTGCCGATAGCCTGGGCAAAGTAGCCTGGAGCCAGGATGGGCGCTGGGTGGCCTCGGTAGCGGGCAAAAGCGTGCTGGTTTGGGATGTAGCCACGCGCCGGCAGCGTTGGACGTTCACGCTCGACCGCGCCGACTGGTCCTCGGTTTACCTTGCATTCAGCCCCGATGGGCGCTATCTGGCCGCCGGAGGGCGCTTTATTACCCTCTGGGACCTTTCTACCGGCGAAACGGTGGAGGCATTTAGCGGGCACAGTGAGTACATCACGGCCCTGGCCTTCAGCCCAGATGGCCGCGCGCTCGTCTCTGGCTCGTCCGATGGGACGTTACTGGTGTGGAAGCTCAGGTAGGGAACTGTGATATAATCCTAAAAACCACATAACTGCCAATGCCCGTTGCTCAGACGGGCATTTCGTTTACTGAATTGTGTTACACACAATTCGAACTACTACTGCATCTTTTAGCTTTTACTGGCAGTGTGGCATGGAGGAGAGATGACCGACGATACCAAAAATGCTTTATACGAGGCGGCCCAGTTGCTCCCCGGAGAGTCGATTGACCACGAGCGCGTTCAGGAGAGCGTGACCCGCATGTTACAGGCATTTGGAGAAGACCCGCAGCGCGAAGGACTGTTACACACCCCTGAGCGCGTGGCGCGCATGTATGAAGAACTGCTGGCCGGCTACCGCACCGACCCGGTAGAACTGGTCAACGATGCCCTATTTGAGGTCAAATACGATGAAATGGTGATCGTGCGCGACATTGAGTTCTACAGCCTGTGCGAACACCACATGCTACCGTTTATCGGGCGGGCGCACGTGGCTTATCTGCCCAGCGACCGGGTGATCGGCCTGTCTAAGATCCCGCGCATTGTGGATATGTTCGCGCGCCGCTTGCAGGTGCAGGAGCGCATGACCCGCCAGATTGCTGATTTTATTCATGAACTCCTGCATCCCCAGGGCGTTGCGGTGGTGATGGAAGCCCTGCACCTGTGTTCGATGATGCGCGGCGTGCGCAAGCACGACGCCCGCATGACCACGTCTGCCATGCTGGGGGTCTTCCGCACCGGCCTTGCCACGCGCATGGAATTCCTCGATAACATCTCGCGCGGCTCGGAACCGCTGCACTTATAGGCGGATTTCTGGCCTCAATACCGCGCTTTCAGACTGGCGCAGGGCTGCAGCGACCTGCCGGAGCGTCTGACCGCTGGCCGGGTGAATGAGGTCGGGGAACAATTCAGAGACGGGCAGGGCCACGAACAGGCGGCTCCACAGGTTTTCGTCGAGAACGGCGTCGTCGAACAGGATGATGTCCAGGTCAATGGGGCGGGGGGCGTATTTATCTGCCGTGCGCACGCGCCCCAGGGCGGTTTCGATGGCGGCGATTACGTTCTTTTTCAGGGCGGGCGCATCCAGCGGAGTGCGCAGGCTAACAGCCGCGTTGATGAAGTTGGGCCCGCTGCTGCCCACGGCGGGGGTCTCCCAGCAGCGCGAGATAGCCTCTACCTGCGTGTAGCGGCGCAGCAGAGCAACTGCCTGGGGGATGTTCGTCTCTGGCTGGATATTAGATCCCAGGTTCAGACAGGCGCGGTGCAGCTCATTCGCGGTAGCGTTCAATCTCCACTCCTACAGATTGCGAAAAGCGCACGGCTCCTGGCTTTTCTACCCGGACGCGCGCCCCCTGCACGCGCGGGTCTTGCAGGCAGATATTCGCCAGGTCCGTTGCCAGGGCTTCGACGGTGTAACGCCCGGCGGCTTCGGCATGGGCCAGCAGTTTTTTAGCCATAGCACTGTAATCAATGCAGTCGTCCAGGTTATCACTGCGGGCGGCGTCGCGGATGTCGGTGAACAGTACCACGTTGATGAGAATATCCTGAGGGCGGGCGCGCTCGCGGTCGGTAATACCAATCACGCCGCGCGCCAGCAGGTCTTTAATGAAAATCTGATCCATGCTTCTCCTTATTTCGGCCCGGCATTGAGGATACGGCTGCGCAGGCAGGCCCCGATCTGCCCCAAGGCCAGCGCCAGCACAGCCCAGGCGATCACCTGCGCCTGGCGAATACCGCCGAACCACAGCAGGCTGTCGCCGCGGAAGGCTTCAAGGAACAGGCGCGCGGCGGCGCTGAGAGCGATGAACGCCCAAAAACGCGCCCCAGGCGCCCCCTGGTCTTCGCTGAGCCGCGCAATGCGCCCGCCCGGCCAGACCGCCGCCGCGATCAGCACGGCGGCCAGGGTCTCGTAGACCTGGGTAGGGTGGCGCAGTTCGCCCCACAGGAAGATGGCCCAGGGCAGCCGGGTAGGCGCGCCGAAAGCGTCGCCAGAAGCCCAATGCGCCAGGCCCAATCCCACCGCGACTACAGCCAAAAGCGTGGTCAGAGCGTCCAGCGTGTGGGCCAGGGGCAACTGCCGGCGCTGTCCATAGATGAGGGCGGCCAGGCCAGCGGCCAGAAACCCGCTCCAGGGATCGAGCATGTGGGGTTGGGGGGCCAGCAGGCTGAGCGGGCTGGCGAGAAACGCCTGCGGAGCGCGGGCCGCGTACCCCAAGCGCGCGCCCACGAGACCCGCTATCAGAGCCACCAGCGTGAGGCGGTAGAGCAGGTCTGGGTTCGATTGGTAGCGCGGGGCGTGTCTTTCCGTCAGTTCCAGCCCGATCCAAACCGAAGCCAACAAGAGCAGAGGGGAGACGGGCAGTGCCAGGGGGCCAAGGTTTAGAATCGGCAGCATCTCAGCGCTCCTGCGGCATTTGCTGAAGCATTTGCTCAGCCTGCGCGCGCAGCAGCCCTTCAGACATCGGGCCGCCGATCACCACGTCGCGGATGATCCCATCCGCGTCAATAAAAAACGAGGTGGGCATCGAACGCACTTCGTACCGGCGCGCAGCGTCCCCGTCCCAATCCCACAACACCGGGAAAGTCAGCCCGCGCTCTTCAATAAATGCCAGAGCCTCGGCCTCGCTGTCTTGAAAGGTCGTGTTGACTGCCAGGATGACGTAACCTTGCTCCCCGTAATCGTCGTAGACGCGCTGTAGGGCGGGCATCTCAGCCTGACAGGGCGGGCACCAACTGGCCCAAAAGTTGACCAGCACCGGCCGCCCGCGCAGGTCGCTCAGGCGCACCAGTTGACCGTTGGAATCTTCTAGGGCCAAATCAGGGGCCAGAAACCCCCGGCGGGGGGCCGGAGTCAGGCCGCCCGTTACGCTGCCCGGCGCAGCCGCCGAGAGCGCAATCCAGGCGGCCCCCAAAACCAGCGCCAGCGCGCTGAACAGATTCCAACGCTTGTTCATGCGTTGATTATATCGAATTTATGAGATCGTCTCCACCTGCTCGCTGGCACGCCGGGCCTTCCGATTTGGGCGGTGCGTTTCCACCAGGCTCAGGGCGCTGATGTAGCCAAAGCTGAGCATCCCCAGCACCATCACCGGGATCATCGCCGGAGCGCGTTCAATCGCCACTCCCAGACCAATCGCCATGTAGACAGCCATAAAGATTTCCAGCCACACGGCGCGGTCGGTTTCGATGGCGTAGCCCATTTGCTTCCATGCGGAGCGGTCTTTTTTGTTTTCCAGCCGGTATTTGGGCGTGCGTTTAAACTCTCCCTGACGCCCTAACAGTGCCAGGATGACCGCTTCAGCGTTCGATACCGCCAGGCCCACGCCCAACATCATCAGCACCGGCAGTGCCATCAGGCGGCGCAGACCGTTGCGGTAGCCGGCCAGTTGAGCGATGGCAAACATCACCGAAGGACCGGCGCTGGCAAATGAGATCCAGCCCATTGACGAGGGCAAGTCGGGGCGCAGCAGGGCAATCGGCAGGCTGATCAAAAATACCAGCAGGCCCGCCAGGTGCATTAAGTTCGTCCCCAGGTGGAAGGTGGCCGCAATGCGCTGCGGCAGGGTGAGGTTGCGGGCCGTCCACACTTTGGGCATCAGCTTTTTGAACACCTGGATGGTGCCAAAGGCCCAGCGGTACTGCTGGCGCTTAAACGCTGTGACGGTCGGCGGGATTTCAGCGGGAACCACTACATCCGGCAGGAAGCGCATCTGCCAGCCGCGCAGTTGAGCGCGGTAAGACAGGTCAATGTCTTCCGACAATGTATCCCACTGCCAGTTGCCGCTGTCGCGGATGCACTCGGTGCGCCATACACCCCCGGAGCCGTTAAAGTTGATCAACAGCCCAGAACGGCTGCGCGCCACCTGTTCGACGATGACGTGACCGTCGAGGAACAGGGATTGGGCGCGGGTGAGAATGTTGTAGTCATTGTTGAGGTGGCCCCAACGACTCTGCACCATGCCCAGGCGCGGATTCGCCAGGAAGCAAGGGATCACCCGCTTTAAAAAGTCGGGCGGGGGCAAAAAGTCGGCGTCGAAGACGGCCACATAGGGCGTATCGGTTTTGGCGAGGGCCTCGGCCAGCGCCCCAGCCTTATACCCTTGGCGGTTGGCGCGGTGCAGCATGGTGATGTGGTAGCCAAGCGCCTGGTAGCTGTTGACCTTTTCGACGACAAACCGGGTGGTTTCGTCGGTCGAGTCATCCAGAACCTGGATGTGGAGCCGGTCGCGCGGATAGTCAAACGCACAAACGGCATCAATGATCCGTTCTGCTACATATTTCTCGTTGTAGAGCGGCAGTTGCACCGTTACCGGCGGCCATTCTCCGGTTTTTTCCGCTTCGCACTCATCGGCGCGGCGTGCGGCATGCAGACTGCGCACGTGGAACAAAAACAGCCCAGAGAGGACCAGCGCATGCAGCCCAAACAACGAGATCAGCGTGACCAGCGGAACATACAGATAAATGAGAAAGTTCGCATTCATAATAAATGACCCCATGAACCCTCAGGGCTATCGTGTCGCTGCTTTTCTGTAAATGGGCGGTCAACCCACAGCTTACAGAAAAGCAAAAACTCTTTCCATTGCTAGTATACCTGTTAGTACACCTGAAGGAAAGGTTTTCCCGTTCCTCGCCGAGTGGGGACTATCCCTAAAACGGGAGTGGGGTTGTGTCTCTTTAGGGGGCTAAGGCCGGATCACCAGCATCAAGAACAGCAGGCTGGCGATCAGCGTGCCGACAAAGATGATGGCCGGGGCGGGGTTGTTCTGCTCCACCGATTCCAGGCGGATCATCTCGAGGCTGGAGAAGCCCAGCAGCCGCAGCATTCCCCAGACCATCAGCCCGGCGATTAGGGCGATCACCGGCCCCCAGAAGGCCACCATACTCAAGATCACCGGCAGCCGCGCGATGAACGTGAGCCACGATTCGGGGGCCAGCAGGTATGCTAACCCTTGCCCCAAGACAATGCTGACAACCAGGATGATGCCAATCGTCAAAAAACCGCGTGAAGCTTTCATCTTATCCTCCTTGTATATCGTTGCTGTCAATCATGTACCCGATCCAGACGGTGTCTTGACCGCCGCCTTCGTAATCTTCCAGCACCAGGCCGCGCTTCAGGTTGTCTTCCTGTCCGCGCCCGCTGGCGTGAATAAAACGCCCCACCGCTCCCTGGGTCATGTGCAGGCCCTCGCCTTCCACCGCGCGGACGCGAAACTTGCCGATGTCGTCCATTTTCCACATAGTGGGCGGGTAAGCGAAATAAACTTCAGCAGTCTGATCCGATTGGGCAAATTTGCGCGCATGGGCGGCAAAATCGCGCTGGATGTCGGGGTCAGAGACTGGAATGCGCTCATCCAGCAGGTAGTAGCGGTTCTGCCAGTTGAGAAGAAAGAGGTTGGTTTCTAGCCAGAAGCCCACGTAGGCGTTGCCGGTGGGAACCCAGGGATTCTGCGGCCCGCGCGATCTTTGCCACAGTTCATCGAAGATCACGCGGCCCATCACGTAGACGTTTAGCTCGCCTTGCGCCGGGTGGCGGACGCGAATGCGCTGCCCGACCTGGATATTGGCAAGAGAAGGCATGGTTCCTCCTGAAGAAGGTGGTACTACTGCACTGGCGGCCTCCAGGTTCGACGGGCGGGAGACCGGCTCGATAGGGCCGCTCCGGCGCGGTGGTTCGGGGCGGGCGGCTAAATTTGAGGTGCGGTAGACTGGCTCCACCGGCGCGCGCCGCGGCGCATAGGCCCCACCTGCCGTAGAAGACCGCTCAGGCGCAAGAAGCTGCACCAGGCCGATGAGAAAAAAGAGGACAGCCAGACCCAAGAAACATGCGCCCATATGCCACGCTCCTTACCACGACCCAGAATTCGATCCGCCGCTGTTCCAACCGCCGGAGTTTCCGCCCCAATCCCAACTGCCGGAATTGGAGCCAGAGTTTCCACCCCAGTTCCAGCTACCGGAATTAGAGCCAGAGTTTCCACCCCAATCCCAACTGCCGGAATTGGAGCCAGAGTTTCCGCCCCAATCCCAGCTACCGGAATTGGAGCCGGAATTAGAGCCGCTGCTGCTGCCGTTGTTCCAGCCACCGCCCCAATCTGAATTACCAGACGACCCTCCTCCCCCGCCGGGGACGATCACCGGGCCGGGGTTGACCCACGGGCCGCTCCCGCCCCGGCTGCCACCCCCAAAGGGGTTTGCCAGCGTGCAGCAGCCCATCACAAAAAAGACCAGGCTGAGAATGAACCAGATGCGCGCCCGCTGCAAGCGATTGTTCACGGCTAGCTCCTCTCCTTTTTCGTTTCCACACTACTTATGTACGTGTGTCGCGGCGCAAAAGTTGCGCTGCAGCAGCTTCATTGGACCGCCGTTCTTTCCACCAGATAAGGGACGGTCTGCGGGCCTTCGGGCAAGACCGCGATGGTCGCCGCCGGGCGGCGCGCGAGGATGGCGGCCAGGGTGGCTTCGATGGAGCGGCAGGGGATGACTTTGGCGTCGCCCAGTTCTTCATCTGAAAGCCCCCCCGCGTAGACGTGTACTCTGGCCTTGTGCTGGATGTTGGCCTGAATCTGCACCTGCCATTGATCCTGACTGCGGAAGCCCGGCGTGAGAATGCGCTCGCGTAGTTCTTCCAGAGAGCCAGCCTCGCGCAGCAGGCGGGCATACAACCCGTGATTGGGCAGCCCGTCCCAACATTCGGCGGCAATGAGAATATCGCCGCCGGGGCGCACGATCTGCGCGGCGGCGGACATGCCCTTAACCGCCTGGTAAAGATTGAGGTCCAGAGGGTAGCCGCTGTTCGAGGTGATGACTACGTCGAAGGGCTGTTCCACAGGCTGCATGGCCTTCTGGCGCACAAACTCCGTTCCAGCGCGGTGAGCGGCGGATAAATCCCCGGCGAATACGCCGGTGATGGCCTTGTCGCGGTTGAGGGTGACGTTGAGCAGAAAGGTGGGCCGCGTGGCGGCGGCCATCCGGAACATTTCTTCCCAGATGGGATTGCCCGTCGTAATGGCCCATGTAGCGCGCGGGTCGGCGATCATGGCGGCGTTATGGTTATCCATCACCGCTTCGGCATCGGCAATGCCCGGCAAGACGGCCTTTGGCCCGCCGCTGAAACCGGCAAAGAAGTGTGGTTCGATAAACCCCGTCAGGATTTTGACCGAAGCTTCTATGTAGTGCCGGTTAATGCGCACCATTCGCCCGGTGTGGTTGGGCGCTACGGGGACCAGGTTGGCATCGTCCCAGGCGTCGTGCTGGATGACGCGGTAGCGGCGCAGGATGGCACTGCCCAGCATTCGTTCTAGTTCGGCGGGGGTCTGCGCGCGGTGCGTCGCCAGGCCGTTAATCAGAGTGATGCGCTCGTCAGCTACCCCGGCCTGGGCCAGTTCATTCAGCAGAATGGGCAGCACGCGGTCGTTGGGCATGGGGCGGGTGATGTCGCTGAATACGATGGCAACGGTATCTTCTGGAGAGACCAATTCGCGCAGTGGGGGCGCGCCCAGCGGCGCGCGCAGGGCGGCCCGCAGCGCCGCCGCTTCGTCTTCCAGGCCGGGCGTATACAGTGGTTCCACGACCACCGCCTGTTCCGGCACATCCACCCACAACCCCTCGCGTCCGTAAGCCAGTTTCACGCGCATGTTCCCTACCTTCCTGGTGTTTGGCAACTCCAAAAGAACAGAAAAACCACTCTTTTTACCGTTATGATTATAATAGCAGCAGCGCACCCGTGTTTATAGATTTGGCAATCTTGCATGAGGAGACCATGAAGAAACTTCTCTACCGCCTTGAAGACTTGCAGGAATATATCGTCCGCTTTTTCACCCATTATAAAGTGCCAGAGGCGGACGCCAGGATCGTGGCCGATGTGTTGACGTCCGCCGACCTGCGCGGCGTCGAATCGCATGGGATTATCCGGTTAGATACTTACTATGGCAACCAGATCCGGCGCGGGATGATTGACCCTCAGTCGCCCTTCAAGACGATCCACGAGACTCCGGCGATGCTGGCGGTGGACGGCGGCTATGGGCTAGGGCATGTGGTGGGCTATCACACCATGCGGCGGTGCATCGAAAAGGCGCGCGAAGTCGGCGTGTGCATGGCAACGGCGCGTAACAGCAATCATTACGGCATTGCCGGTTATTACGCCATGATGGCCTTGCCCGAAGACATGATTGGCATCAGCTTTACCAATGCACAGCCGTTGGTGGCGCCCACCTATGGGCGGACGGCGCTCTTGGGGACGAATCCCATCGCCGTGGCGGCCCCCGCCGGCCGGCACCGCCCCTACGTGTTAGATATGGCGACCAGCATCGTCCCAATTGGCAAGATCACCGTGTATCAGAAGGCCGGGCGGCCCATCCCCGAAGGGTGGGGGGTGGATAAGGACGGCCTGGTCACGACCGACCCTTCGGCAGTGCTGCAAGGCGGCGCGCTGATGCCCCTGGGCGGTACGGATATTATGCGCGGCTATAAGGGCTACGGTCTGGCGCTGATGGTGGATATTTTCTGCGGCGTATTGGCGGGCGCGGCCTACGGCAACAAGGTGGGCGGCCCCAGCACCACTTACCCGGCCAACGTCGGCCACTTCTTCGCCGCCATCAAAATTGAAGCCTTCCGCCCGGTGGAAGAATTTAAACGCGACATGGACGAGCTGATTACCATGCTGAAAGAGGCTCCGAAAGCCGTTGGCGAGGAGCGCATTTACATCCACGGCGAGAAGGAGTTTGAACTGGAAGAGCGCAACCGCAAGAACGGCGTCCCGTTGATGCCAGCGGTGGTGAAGCAGTTGAAAGATACCGGCGCAGCCCTGGGCATCCCCTTTGACCTGGAGCCGGTGGGGGAGATGGACGAACCAGAGGGATAATTTCTAACGACTCAAGAGAAACTCCGCCGCCTGGTCGCCGCCGTCGGGGGTGGCCGGGCGGCGGCGGGGGAGCGCCAGCAGGTGGGGGACCACGTCCAGCCAGTCGCCGGCGAAGAA
>Ga0073932_1003025_pt1 | contig 23954 bp, 15 predicted proteins | sample DewCreD2012metaG_FD_76967 | JGI IMG/M metagenome (GOLD analysis project Ga0073932, IMG submission 76967) | Hot spring sediment bacterial and archeal communities from British Columbia, Canada, to study Microbial Dark Matter (Phase II) - Dewar... ...
CTCTGTACTACTAACCCGTAGATTCTTTTCCTCCCGCAAAGATTTTCATGCCGCCACGGGAGCGAGTTGCCGGTGAGACCACAGCCGCCACGCCTGTTTGGTTGCGGCTATGCCGCGCTGTGGGGCAGGCCTCCAGGCCTGCGGCTGACATTCCTGTCGGCCTTTCGCAGCCCGCCATGCCCCCCTAGCCATGAGCTACCCCGTGTCATTTTTCGTCCAGAATACGGGAATTCACAGCGCAAAACTCTTGACTTTCCCTAAGAAAACCATATAATCGATTAACGAGTGAGGTCCGCTGGGGTGCAACTGAGGGAAGAAGTCTCGCGTCCCCCTAAACCACCCCAGACGCTCATCGACGATTTGCCACAAGGGAGGTATCCATGAGAGTGCTTCAGCTTCTGGCAACTCTCGCCTTGCTGATTGCCGTTCCGGTCGGCATGGCGTCGGGTCAGAGCACCTTCGCAACGATTACCGGGGTTGTCACCGATCCCACCGGCGCAGTGGTCGTGGGAGCGCAGGTGGAGGCAACCCAAGTCCAAAGAAACTTTAAGTACACCACCCAGACCAACGAGGCTGGCCAGTACACTCTGGCCAACATCTTGGAAGGGACCTATACGGTCGTGGTCAAGGCGGCCGGATTTCAGGAATTTCGCGCAGAAAACATCATCCTTTCCGCGCGCGACATCCGCCGCGTTGACGCCAAGTTGGCGCTGGCCACAGCGGCCGTGGTCGTGGAAGTCTCGGGTGGCGCCACGTTGATTGAAACCGAGTCGGCGCGTTTGGCCGACACCCGCAGCCGGGATGTCATGCGGGCTCTGCCGCTCACCTTGCGCCGCGCCTGGGACTACTTCACGCTCACCCCGCAGTTCGAGCGCACCGGTGGTTGGAATCTCCGGCTGGCGGGCGCCGGCGAGCTCCAGGCGGAAGCGACCATGGACGGCACGACCATCTCGCAGGCCTGGGGAGCCCCAATCGGGCCTCTGATGGACCGCACAGAGCTTGTGCAAGAAATGCGGGTCGACATCGCTCAGGCCAACGCCGAATCCGCCACCATGGGCCAGCTCACCCTGATCAGCCGTTCCGGCAACAATGACTTCCATGGCAACGCCGCCCTCTACTACAGCAACAACGACCTCAACAGCCGCAACCCGTTCAGCTTGACCAAGAACAAGGGCTGGGGCTACCAGTGGATCTTCGGCGCAGGCGGCCCGGTCTACATCCCAAAGGTCTATAACGGCAAGAACCGGACCTTCTTCTTCTGGAACCTGGAGATCGCCACCGGCCCGGTTTCGCCCTTCACCGTGCAGCGGGTCGTCCCGCTCAACCGCTGGCGCAACGGCGACTTCTCCACCTACACCACTCAGCTCGTAGACCCGCTCAACAACAATGCGCCATTCGCCGGCAACATCATCCCGGCATCCAGGATCAACCAGACCGCGAAGAAGTTCCAGGACCTGTTCATCCCCGACCAGAACACCGGCAACCCGGATGTCCTGATTCCAGGAAGCCCAACCTACATCCGCACCTATCCGGGGAATCCGTTCGTGAAGCAGCCAACGATCTCGGAGCGCATTGATCACCGCCTTTCTGAGAAGCAGTTTATCTTCGGACGGCTGACCTCCGTGCGTTGGAATTTCAACCAGCCCGAAACCGCCTTCCGCGAGCTTACGCCCAAGCGCCAAAACTACCGGAAAATGGACTCACTCACCGGCGCCTACACTTACACCTTCCGGCCCACGCTGCTCAATGAATTCCGCTATGGCTTGAGCACCCAGCGATGGCCACAGACTTCGGCCTGGGAAGGCTGGAAGATTGTCAAGGATCTGGGCTTCGTGGGACTGGCCCCCAACCTGCCCCAAGTCAACGGGCTCCCCAGCGTCAGCTTCCAGCGCAGCGGCGTGGCCGGCGTCAGCAGCACCGCCGAGTGCAATCCCTGCGACGAGCACTGGGTGCATTCGTTCACCGACAACGTGAGCTGGTTCCGCGGCCGCCACGAGTGGAAGTTCGGCTACAGCGGCATCCGTTCACTCCAGCGCCAGTTGCAGCAGAGCGGAGCGCTGTTCGGCAGCTTCTCCTATAGCGGCAACTTCACCGGGCTCGATTACGCCGACTTTCTGGTGGGCATCCCCACCACGATGTCCCGGGCGTTTCCGGCCGTGCAGGTCAACCGGGTGCGCTGGAACCATGGCTTTTTCGTTCAGGACACCTTCCGCCCCACTCCGAAGCTAACGCTGACCTTGGGGCTGCGTTGGGATGCGGCGCTGCCGTGGACGGAGAACGATAACCGGCTGGCCGCCTTCGACGACAAGACCGGCAAGATCGTGATCCCCGATGAGAGCAAGAACTTGGTCAGCCCCCTAATGCCCACCGGCTACATCGACGTCGTGACGGCGAGCGCCGCCGGCTGGCCGGCGAAGACTCTGGTCACCAAAGACCTGAACAACTGGCAGCCCCGGCTCGGCTTCGCCTACCGCCCCTGGGGCAACAATACGGTGATCCGCGGCGGCTTCGGCATGGCGTACAACACAGGGCCGAGCGGAGTCTCGACCGGACCGGTCGTGCCGTATGTGATCAGCGAACCATCTTATACCAACCCAACCTCCAGCCCGCTGGTCTGGCCCACGGTGTATCCGGCCACCGGAAGCGGCGGGCCTTCCACGGTAAGCATCCCCGGAACCCTGGTGCGCAATATCCAGATCCCGCGCGTGATCCAGTACTCGCTGACGATCGAGCACCAGCGGTGGGACACCGGGTTCATGATCGCTTATAACGCCAACGGGACCCGCAACAACACCTATTCGCGCGCCATCAACCGGCCCGTGGCCGACGGCCAGTTGTACATCAACAAGCCCCGGCCCTTCCCGAAATACCCGGATATCAGCCGCACCGAGAATGGTGCCGGTCACCAGTACCACGCCCTCACCTTGCAGGCTACCCGCAAGATGAAAGGCGGACTCTACTACCAGACCTACTTCGTCTGGGCCAACGACATGACCGATGAGACCTCGCCTGAGGACGAATTCAACCGCCTCCGCGAAAAGGCCCGTCATGACCGCCAGGCCAAGCTGCGCTACTCCGCCAACGCCATCTACGAGTTCCCCTTCGGCAAGGGGCGCAAGTACATGAACAACGCGCACTGGCTCGTGAACGGTATCTTGGGCGGCTGGCGTCTGTCGACCATCGTTGCCCTCGAATCCGGCCGTCCGCTGACCGTTTCCTGGACGGGACCGGATCCCACGGGCACCCGCTACACCACTAGCGCCACCCGGCCCCAGGTCACCATCCGCCCGGACGTGCTGCGCAAATTCACCGTGGATAACCCGAACCAGTACAAGTGGTTCGATGCTACGGCTTTCGCCGCTCCGCCGGTTGGCCGCTACGGCACGGCCGGCCGCGGCATCCTGATCGGACCGGGCACCCGAGTGATGCACAACTCGGTCGCTAAGGAGTTCCCGGTGAAGGAGCGGGCCACGGTCCGCTTTGAGGTCCTGGCTCGTAATACGCTCAACCACCCCAACTGGGGCAATCCGACCACCAACATCACTCAAGCCGGAGTCGGCGGGATTTACAGCGTGATCGACTTGAACTCGAAGTTCGACGCCGCCACTCCTCGTGAGGTGCAGTTGCACATGCGCATCGAGTGGTAGCCGGCGAATCGCTTTGACCCAGCGGACGGGCCCGCACCGGTTCATGACCGGCGGGCCCGTTTTTTGGGCAGCTCCCGCCGAGCCAGCCGCATTCGCAGGTGGCTCAGCAAGCCGGGACCTCTGGTTCCACGCAGTAAAGTATCCTGAAAGCAGGCGCTCCTGCTTGTCGAAGCGTCTCCCGAGGAGAAAAATGCAGATGAGTCTTTTCCGCGGTTCATTCAGCACTACAAAACACAAACGATTAACGATTTCCATCCTTGCCCTACTCACCCTGAGCTTTTGCGGCTCCGCAGTCTACGCCCAAACTATCGATCCCGAAACACGGCAAAAAGTCGATGCCGCCGTGCCTGCCAAAGCCCCGGCCAAGCCCAAACAGCCGCGCCGGATGCTGGTGTTCACCCTCAACGTGCGGGACGGCAAACCTTATCCGGGCAACCACCCCAAGACCATCCCCGTCGCCAACTACGCCCTGGAGCAGATGGGCAAGCGCACCGGCGCTTACGAGGCGGTCTTCAGCAACGATCTGAACCTGTGGCGTTGGGAGAACCTAACCAAATTCGACGCCATTTGTTTTAATAACGCCGAGGGCGTGCCGACCGAAGATCCGGAACTGCGCCGCTCGCTTCTGGACTTTGTGCGCAGCGGCAGAGGCTTCGTTGGCTTCCACGGCGGAGGCGGCGCCAGCTTCGTGCAGTATCCGCGCTATGATCAGTTCCCCGAGTTCGGCGAGATGTTCGGCGCATACGAAGACGGCGGCCACCCCTGGCGCGAGAAAGACCTGGTCACCATCAAAGTGGAGGACCCGTCCCATCCCGTTGTGGCCGCCTTCGGCGGAAAGAGCTTTCAAATCCGGGACCAGATCTTCCAGTTCCGCCACGGCTACTCCCGCGAGCGCCTGCGGATCCTTCTGAGCGTCGATACGGACAAGACGGACATGGATCCCAAGCGCCGCCTCCTGCCCGAACGCGCCGCCGACAAGGACTTTGGCATCGCCTGGGTCAAGCGCTACGGCCGCGGCAGGGTCTTCTACAACGCACTGGGGCACACTCCCGAAGTCTTTCAGGATCCCACGCTTCTCCAGCACTTCCTGGCCGGAATTCAGTACGCTTTGGGGGATCTGAAAGCCGACGACACCCCGAGTGCAAAGCTGAAGAAAAGGTAGCCAGGCGATGCAGGCGGGCAGGCTACTCTCCCGGAGGAGAATTCTCAAGCAAACCGTAATGGGCGCCGCCGCGCCCTTGGTGGCGCGCGCATCGGCCTTGGGGCTGGGCGGCGCCGTGCCTCCCAGCAGCCGGATCACGATTGCCTGCATCGGCACGGGCTGGATGGGCATGAACAACGTCAATGCCTTCCTCGACGAGCCCGCCGCCCAAGTCGTAGCCGTGTGCGACGTCGACCGGCAGCATTTGGAGGAAGCCAAGGCCGCCGTCGACAACAAGTACGGCAACCACGACTGCGCGGCTTATCACAACTTCGAGGATGTGCTGGCGCGGCCCGATGTCGACGCCGTGATGCTGGCGCTGCCGGACCACTGGCATGGCGTGGCCTCGGTGGCGGCCGCGCGCGCCGGCAAAGACATCTACGGCGAGAAGCCTCTGGCGCGGTTCTTCGCCGAAGGGCGGGCCATTGTGGAAGCCGTCGAGCGCTACGGCCGGGTGTGGCAGACCGGAAGCTGGCAGCGATCGGAACCTCGCTTCCGCCAGGCGTGCGAAATCGTGCGCAACGGCCTCCTGGGCAAAGTGCGCCGCGCCGAAGTCGTCCTTCCCGCCGGCCTGCCCGATTTCGACAATCTGGGCCACCTCGATCAGCCCGTGCCTCCGCCGCCGCACCTCGACTACGAACGCTGGTTGGGGCCCGCGCCGCGCGTTCCTTACTGCCCGGCCCGCGTGCACAAGACCTGGCGCTGGAATCTCGACTACGGCGGCGGCATGCTGCTCGATTGGGTGGGGCATCACGTGGACACGGCCCACTGGGGCCTGGGTTTGGATCATACCGGTCCGGTTGAAGTCGAAGGCACGGGCGAGTTCGTCTCGCCAAACCGCGTTTGGGACGCGCCCTCCGCCTTTCGCGTGCGGGCGAAATATCCCGAGGGCGTGGAGATGCTGATCGTCAACGAAGACGAGAAGACCCCCCGCGGCGTGAAGTTCATCGGCGAGGAGGGCTGGCTGTGGGTGGACCGCGGAGGCATGGAGGCGAGTCCCAAGAGCCTCCTGGCGGCGCGCATCCCTCCCAACGGCGTGCGGCTGGAGATCTCGCCCGGCCACTATCGCCAGTTTCTGGAGTGCGTGCGCACCCGCCGCCGGACGCTCTCGCCTCCTGATGTGGCCCTGCGCTCGGCCACCCCAGGCTACCTGGGGCTGATTTCGATCCTCGTGGGCCGGAAGATCCGCTGGGATCCGGTGAAACAAGAGATCCTCGGCGACCCGGAGGCGGCGCGCCTGCTGGCGCGGCCGCTGCGCGGCCCGTGGCATCTTTGAGGCGGCCTATGCGTAGAATCCTTCCCCTGCTGATCGCGCTGAGCTTAGCCGGAGCCGCCCGGGCGGCCCCACCGCCGTCCGCCGCCGAGCTGGACGCGGTCTTCACCCAGGTGGCCGCGTATCAAACGGGCGGGGACCGCTCGGCGCTGGCGAAGCTGGATGAGTGGCTCCGGCAGCCGGAAGGCGGAGGGGCTTTGCGAGCAGAGATCGAGCGGCGATTGATCCGCCTGATCCGCGGCAAGGCAACGCCAGCCGGCATCGAAGAGGCGTGCCGCCGCCTGAGCCTGATCGGAACCGAAGCGTCCGTGCCGGCGCTGGCTCGCCTTCTGGCTGCGCCGGCCACAGCCGAGATGGCCCGCTACGCGCTCGAGCGCATCCCAGGCCGGGCGGCCTCCCAAGCCCTGCGCAACGCCTTGGCGAAGGCGGAAGGCGGGCTGCAAATCAGCCTGATCAACAGCCTCACGGCACGGCGCGACGCCGCCGCCGTCCCCGCGTTGCAGCGGCTGGCGCAAAGCCCGGACGTAGCCGTGGCCGCGGCCGCCATCCTGGCGCTGGGCGAGACCGGCACGAACGCTGCCTGCCGCGCCCTGGACCGCATGACGCCCAAGCCGGGCGCACTCGAAAGCTCGCTTTGGGACGCGCGGCTGCGCTGCGCGGCGCGGCTTGCTGACCCGGGCGGCCGGGGCGCCGCCTATGATGCCTACCTTCGCATCCACGGCACGGCCTCCTCCAGCTTGGTCCGTGCTGCGGCCCTCAAAGAAATGGCCCGGCTGGATCCCGAGCGATCCCAGGCGGCCTTGCTGGCGGCCTTGCGGTCCACGGATCCGGCGCTGCAAGCCGCCGCTGTCTGGGCCTTGGCCTCCATGGAGCGCGGCCGCGGCGTCGCCACCCTTCGCGAAGAGTTCCCAAAGCTCAACCCCCGCGCGCAGGCGCAACTGCTGGCGGCATTGACCGAGCACGGCGACGCATCCTTGAAACCCCTGTTCATGGAAGCCGCAAGCCGTCCGCCGGAGGAGGTGCAGCTCGCCGCCTTGGACGGCTTGGCGCGCCACGGGGACGGAACGAGCGTGTCGTTACTCTCCCGCCTGGCAGCCTCCGGGCAAGAACCGCTGGCGGCCGCCGCCCGGCGCGCGCTGGTGAGCTTGCCTGGCCCCGGCGTGGATGAGGGCATTGTGGCGGCCATCTCACACGCTGAGCCCAAAGCGCGGATCGAGCTGGTGCGCGCGGCGGGGGAACGCGGCGCCGTGGCGGCCAATGCCGCGCTTTTGCGCGCCGCGCGGGACTCAGACCCCGCCCTTCGCCGGGAGGCTCTGCGGGCGCTGGCCGCCACGGCGACCGAAGCAGAGTTGACCCCTCTGGCGGAGCTTGTGGCTCAACCGCTGTCGGCCGCCGATCTGCGCGAAGCCCAGCGGACCCTCGCCGCTATCTTGCCGCGTTGCGAGAAGGCCTCGTCCGAGCCGCTGCTGGCAGCCTATGTCAAGGCGAAGGAACCTGACCCGCGCGCGGCATTACTGGCCCTTATGGCCCAATCGGGCCGCCCGGAGTTTCTGCCTCTGCTGCGCCGCGAGCTGCGCTCCAGCGACGCACCCACACGCCGGGCTGCAATTGTAGCGCTGGGGCAATGGCCGGCGCCCGAGCCCATGCCGGACCTATTGGAGACCGCCCGGAAGGACTCCAGCCCCGCGCTCCGAACCTTGGCCCTTCGCAGCTACATTCGCCTGGCGGGCCTCCCCTCGGACCGCGCCCCCGCGGCTTCCGCGGCGCTGCTGGCGGAAGCTCTGAAGCTGGCGGCGCAAGCTGAGGAGAAGAAGTCCATCTTGGGTTTGCTTCCGCGTTTTCCCTGTGCGGAGTCGCTGGAGCTGGCGCGAGCCGCCGCGGCGGATCCGGCTCTGGCGGCGGAGGCCAAGGCGGCAGTGGAGGCGATCCGCAAAGCTTTAAAGTTGGAATAGAGAGATGAAAACATCCGCACAAACTCTGGCCATCCCCTTCTTGATCCTCATGGGGTGGGCCGCCTGCGCCTGGGGCCAGTCTCAGGCCGGGCTGGAGCCGGTCCCGATCGTGTTGCCCAAGCCACTGTTTGAGGGCACGCCCGTCAATATAAAGGTCCCTAACCTGGAGAAGCCGCTTGGGCGGCCGCGGGATCCGTTCTTGGCGCCCGCCGGCACGGTGAATGTCGCCTTGCGCAAGCCGGTGGAGTGCAGCGGCCCGCCGCCCACCCTTGGGGACGTGGACATGCTGACCGATGGAGAGAAGGCCGGTACAGACGGCACCTACGTCGAGCTCGGGCCCGGGCTCCAGTACTGCACCATCGACTTGGGCGCGCGCCATGCCATTTACGCGATTGTGGTCTGGCACTATCACAAGCAGGCGCGCGTCTACAACGACGTCATTGTCCGCACGGCCGGCGACCCGGACTTCCTGGAAAACGTCGTGACCTTGTTCAATAACGACCACGACAACACCTCGGGCCTGGGCGTTGGCAAGGAGCTGAACTACGTGGAGACCGCCGAAGGCAAGCTGATCGACGCCAAAGGCGTCGAGGCGCGCTACGTCCGCCTGTACAGCAATGGGAACCACGAGAACCAGCTCAACCATTATGTGGAGGTAGAGGTCTTCGGCAAACCGGTGAAATGAGCCCCCTGAGCACCCTGGGCGCCGGCCGGCGGGCCGCCCTGCTTCTGTGCCTGGCGGCGTTGGCGGCCGCTGCTTTGCGCCTGCCCGGCCTGGCCGAGCGTCCCATGCACGCCGACGAAGCGGTGCTGGCCGACAAACTCGGGACGCTGCTCGAAAAGGGTGAGTACCGCTACGATCCGGAGGGTTACCACGGTCCTGCGCTGTTGTATCTTGGACTCTTCCCACCGCGGTTGGCGGGCGTTAAACGCTACGCCGACCTCGACGAAAGCCTGCTCCGCCTCACACCGGCGGCTGCCGGGATCCTGCTAGCCGCCACACCGCTGCTGCTGGCGCCCGCCGTGGGTTGGACCGCGGCCGGTTGGGCCGCCTTACTGCTGGCGGTCTCGCCCTCGTTTGTCTACTACTCGCGCTACTTCATCCCGGAGATGCTGCTGGCGCTGTTCACCGCCCTATTTCTGGCGGCGGGCCGGCGGTGGCTCGGTTCAGGCGCTTTGGTTTGGGCCGTGGCGGCGGGAGCATCGGCAGCCCTGATGGCGGCAACGAAAGAAACCGCCGTGCTGGCGCTGGCCGCGGCCCTGGCGGCGCTCGCTCCCTGGTTGAGGCGGTGGAAAGTAGTCAAGCGATCTCAGGCGGGAGCCGCTGTGCTGACGGGGGTGGCCGTGGCCTTTGTTCTTCTCTCCTCTTTCGGCCAGAATCCAGCCGGACCCTGGGACTATCTGCGGAGCTACTTCGCTACCTATCTCGGCCGCGGACTGGAGCCCGGACCCCACAGCCATCCCTGGCACTACTACTTCGGCCTGCTGTTGTGGTTCCGGCATGGGGCCGGGCCTGCTTTTACGGAAGCCGCTGTCCTGGCGCTGGCCGCCGCAGGCGCTTGGACGGCATGGCGGAGCCGCCAGCCGTTTCTGCGCTTCTTACTGCTCTATGCCGCGCTGCTGACCGCGGCCTATTCGCTGTTCCCCTATAAGACGCCCTGGTGCGTGCTCACGTTTTATTACGCCTGGGTTCTGCTGGCCGGATTCGGCGCGGCGCGGCTGATGGAGGCAATCGGCCGCAGGCGCACGGCCATGGTTTGCGTGCTGCTCGCCGCTGCCAGCGCGCACTTGGCCTGGCAATCGCTACAGGCCGCATTTCGCTACGCCGCCGATCCGCGCAGTCCGTGGGTCTATGCCCATACCACGCCGGATGTTTTCCGCATCCGGGACCGCCTGGAAGGGCTGGCTTCGGCGAACGAGGACGGGCGGGCTATGCCCGTGCAGATCATCAGCAACACGAATCCCTGGCCGCTGCCGTGGTACTTGCGGCGTTGGCCCAACGTCCAGTGGTGGACCGGAGCGCCGGCAAAGGCTGAGCCTGCGCCGGTTGTGCTCTCTACGGCCGAGCTGGAGTCGGCGGTGGCGGACTGGCTCTACGAGTCGCGGCCTCCGGGCAAACGCGAGCTGTACATGCGAATTTTCCGCGAGCCGGTCTTCCTGCGCCCGGGCGTGGAGATCCGGGGCTACGCCGTCAAGAGCCTGTGGGACCGGGATCAGGCGGGCCCATCCTCGGGTGGCCCAACTCCGCACTGAGATCCCCCTTGCGGGTTGGACTCCGAAATGAATAGGATAAGGGAGTAACGAAATCCGTATCTGAGGGGAAGCGGCTGTGATTTACTCGAGATCAGCGGAGTATGCAATCCGGGCCTTTGTGCATCTGTCGCAAGCGCCCGAGGGCAAGTACGTGATGGTGAAGAACATCGCCAAGGAAGAGGGGATCCCCTCGCACTTTCTGGCGAAGATCCTCCAGCAACTGGCCCGCAAGGGTTTGCTGCGGTCCAGCAAGGGGCCGACGGGCGGTTTCGTATTGGGCCGGGATCCGAAGAACGTGACCTTGATGGATATCGTGGAGGCGCTGGACGGACTCGGGGACTACGAAAAGTGCGCCAGCGGCCTGGCCGAGTGCAACGATAAGCAGCCCTGCGGCATGCACGACTCCTGGGACGCGCTGCGCTCCCGTATTTTAAGCTATTTAAAGAAGACCTCGATCGCCGACATTGCCGAAGCGCTGGAGGAGAAGCGCCGGCTGATCGAGAAACCGAAAAAGAGCCGAACGGCGGTCAAGGCCCGTTAGCAGCGGGCTCCGGCGCCGGGCGGCAAGGTGAGGAATATGAACAACTCCGTACTGGTGCCGATGGTGGTCGAGCAGACCGCGCGGGGCGAACGCGCCTACGACATCTATTCGCGGCTGCTCAAAGAGAACATCATCTTTCTGGGGACTCCGATCGACGACACGGTCGCCAATCTGGTGATCGCCCAGATGCTGTTCCTGGCCGCCGAAGATCCGGAGAAGGACATCTCGCTGTACATCAACACCCCGGGCGGCTCGATCACGGCCGGTCTGGCCATCCTGGACACGATGCGCTTCGTCGAGCCGGATATCGTGACCATCTGCGTCGGGCAGGCGGCTTCCATGGGGGCGATTCTGCTGGCCGCCGGCGCCAAGGGCAAGCGCTACAGCCTGCCGCACTCCCGCATCCTGATCCACCAGCCCTCCATGAGCGGGCTGGCGGGGCAAGCCGCGGACATCGACATCTACGCCAAAGAGATCCTGCGCATGCGGGAGAATCTCAACCAGATTCTGGCCGAAGCCACCGGGCAGCCCGTGGAGCGGATCGCGCGGGACGTGGACCGCGACTACATCATGGATCCTCAGCAGGCGCTGGAGTACGGGATGATCGACCGTGTCATCACCGCCCGGCAGCTTTCGCCGGTGGCGCGAGTCTAGGGGCGCTGCGCGAAGCGGCCTACTTCAGCAGATACCGCTCGAGGAAGAGCACCGTCGCGGCGAACTGGAAGTCCTGATTCTTTTTCTTGGCGAAGCCGTGGCCTTCGTCGTCCGCCATCAGAAACCACACCGTGCCGCCGCTGGCCCGGATCGCCGCCACCATCTGCTGGCTTTCGGAGGCCGGCACCCGCGGGTCATTTTTGCCCTGGATGACGAACAACGGTCTTGTGATCTTGCGGGCGTTATTGGCCGGTGAGATCGACAGCAGAAACTCCCGCATCTTGGGATCGCGTTCGTCGCCGTATTCGGCGCGCCTCAGATCGCGGCGGTAGGCTTCGGTGCGCTCCAGAAAAGTCACGAAGTTGGAAATGCCAACGACGTCCACGCCGCAGCACAGCCGGTCGCTGTAGTGCGTCATCACCGCCAGGGTCATATAGCCGCCGTAGCTTCCGCCGGTCACCAGGATGCGCTTGGAGTCCAGGCGCGGATCGGCCGCAATCCAGTCGAGCAGCGCGCCGATGTCCCGCACCGAGTCCTCGCGCTTGTAGCCGTTGTCCAGGTTGACGAACTCTTTGCCGAAACCGGTCGAACCGCGCACGTTGGGAAAGATCAGGGCGATGCCCAGCTCGTTGAGATAGTAGTTGTTCCGCCCCAGGAACGAAGGCTGGGACTGGCTCTCCGGCCCGCCATGGATGTTGATGATCACCGGACGCGGCCCCTGAAAACGTTTGGGCGGCAGGTAGAGGAATCCGGTGATCATAAGGCCGTCGAAAGACTTCCAGCGGATCAACTCCGGCTCGCTGAACTGGGCGGCGTTCAGTCCTCCGGTTTCGCTGAACGTCCAGCGGGTGAGTGTGCCTGCCTCCACGTCGATCGAGTGGACATCGGAGGGGCTCCGGGCGGAGGAGAAGGTGAAGCCGAGCTCGCGGCCGTTGTTGTGCCAGCGCAAGCCGCCGATGACGCCATAGGGCAGCTTGGGCAGGCTCAGTTCCTTCTCCGTGGCCGTATCCAGCACGTGCAGCACCTCTGCGCCGTCCTCGTTGACGACGTACGCCAGCCGGCGGCCGTCTTTGGTGATCGCCAGGCGGCTCAAGTCGCGGCGTAGATCGGGCCGCAGGAAACGGAGCCGGCGCGAGGCCAGATCCAGATACGCCAGGCGGCGGAAGTTGGAATCCCGGTCGGTGATCAGGTAGACGCCCTTGCCATCCGCCGCGAAAACCGCCGACCCGTAGTAGGCCGGCGGCCCGGGCGGCGTCACCGCCTCCTTTGCCCCGTTGGCCGGGTCCACCAAAAACAGCGAGCTTTCGTTCACCGATTTGGTCTCGGCGATCAGCAGCCGCTTCCCATCGGGCGACCATTCCACCGGCTCCCACCCGCCGCCGGAGACCTCCACCAGCAGGCGCTCCGAACCAGGATTGCGCGGATCCATGATCCAGATGTCCGTGTCACGCCCGTTGCGGCGGGTTGAGGCCCACGCAATGCGGCTGCCGTCGCGGGCCCACGCCACGGCGGTGTTGCGGCTCTTGCCGTCCGTCAGGAGCGTGTAACTCCCGCTGGCCGGATCGAACCGGTGAAGCTGATAGAATTCGCCTCCGCCGGTGTCTTTTGAGAACAGAAGGAACGACCCATCCGCGGGCTGATAGGACGCGCCGGTGACGCGGTCGGAGAAGAAGGTGAGCTGCGTGCGCGCCCCTCCGGGCATAGCCACGTGGTGGACCTGTGGGACATCTCCGAAGCGCGTTGAGATCAGGATTTCCCGCTTGGCCGGATGCCAGTCCAGCAGGCTGGCCGAGCGGAATTCACTGTATTGTTCCAACCGCTCATACAGGGACAAAGGAATCGGCGGAATCCCTTCCACCGTGAGATTCGGCGGTACGGGCAGGTTCTGCGCCAGAGCCAGCAGCGGCAACAGCAGCACCAGCGCGCACAGCCGGAACGTCTTCACGCGATGCATGATTCTCCTCCCCACAACCGGCGCGGCAGAATCAAGGCATCCGGAGTTGCCGCGTCCGGCTGCTTTTCTATGATGATGCACTCGCCGGGGCAACGCAAAACAGACCGCCCTCGCTCCGGCAAAAAACCGGCCCCGCGCGCGGTTCGCGGCTAGGCGCTTCGGTCCTCCAGGCCCATCTGCGAGAGCCGGTACCGCAGCGCGTTGCGGGTCAACCCCAGCAGGCGCGCCGCCTGGCTCTTGTTTCCGTTGGCCCGGCGCAGAGCCTCCCGGATTAGCGCCTGCTCGTACTCCTCCAGCGTGTATCCCTCAGGCAAGAAGGGAACGGCCGCAGACTTGACGGCGCGGGGGCTCGCCTCCAGCTTAATGTCGGAAGGCTCCAGCACGGTTCCGCTGCACAGCACCAGGCTGCGCTCGATGACGTTCTCGAGCTCCCGCACGTTGCCGGGCCAGTGGTACTCCATCAATTTCTGGATGGCGGCCTCGGAGATGGAAGTCGCCGTCGATCCAAGTTCCGAGGCCAGCTTGCGGACGAAATGCTCGGCCAGGAAGGGGATGTCCTCTTTGCGCTCGCGCAGGGGCGGAATGTTGATCGGGACCACATTTAGCCGGTAATAAAGATCCTCGCGGAAGGTGCCTTCTTCCAGAGCGGCCCGCAGGTCGCGGTTGGTGGCGGCGATGATGCGCACGTCGATCTGACGGGTCTTGTTGCTGCCCAGCCGCTCGAATTCGCGCTCCTGAAGCACGCGCAGCAGTTTGACCTGAATGGCGCCGGGCACATCGCCGATCTCGTCGAGAAAAGCCGTCCCCGAATCGGCCAGCTCGAACTTGCCGGGCTTGCTGGCCACCGCCCCCGTGAAGGCGCCCTTTTCGAAGCCGAACAACTCGCTTTCCATGAGGTTCTCGGGGATCGCCGTGCAGTTGATCTTCACGAACGGGCGGTCCCGGCGCGGCGAGTGGTAGTGGATGGCGCGCGCGATCAGATCCTTGCCTACGCCGCTTTCGCCCGCCAGCAGCACGGTGGCCCGGGTAGGGGCTACCCGCAGGATGGTGGCGAAGATCTCCTGCATGGCCGGGCTGCGGCCCACGATGTTGTCGAAGGTGTAGCGGCGGCCCAGCTCCTCGCGCAGGCTGCGGTTCTCGTCGCGCAGCGCGCGCACTTCCAGCGCCTTCTGGACGACCGTCAGCAGGTGGTCCAGCGAGAACGGCTTGGGGAGGAAATCGGTGGCGCCCAGCTTCATCGCCTCTACGGCGATCTCGACCGATCCAAAGGCGGTCATCACCACCACCGGGAGCAGCTCATCCTGCCTCCGCAGCAGCCGCAGCAGCTCCAGACCGTCCATGCCGGGCAGCCGCAAGTCCGTCAGCACCAGGCTGGCGCGGTCGGCCAGCCGCAACGCCTCCTCGGCCGTGCCGGCCAGATCGACCTCATAGCCGGCAGCCTGAAGCTGAAGCTCGATGACGCGCCTCAGCTTGGCTTCGTCCTCAACGACCAGGATCCGGTGCTTCATGGCGAGCTGGAAGATGCCGAGCCTGCGGGCTTGGTGGGGAGATGCACCCGGAAGACGCTGCCTTTGCCCGCTTCGCTCTCGACCGACATTGTACCGCCGTGCTGGTCCACGATCTTGGAAACGATGGAAAGCCCCAATCCCACGCCGTCCGGCTTGGTGGTGAAAAACGGGTTGAAGATGTTCTCCAGATGCCGCGGCTCGATGCCCGTCCCGCGGTCGATGACCGAGATCTCCACGCCCTCACCCGCCGGCCGGGTCTTGACCGTAACCGCGCCTCCGCGAGGAGAAGCCTGCACCGCGTTCAGCAAAAGATTGTAGAAGACGCGTTCGAGCAGCTCGGCGTCCATGGGAAAGGGCCGGATGTCCGGAGAGTAGTTCTTGAAGATGGCCGCGCGCCCAGGATCGCCGTCGCGTTCCACGCGGGCCACGGCGCGGTCGATCACTTCCGTCAACTCGCAGACCTCCAGCCGCAGCTCCAGCGGGCGCGCGAACTCCAGGAAGCGCGTCACCAGCGAGTTGACCCGGTCGACTTCGCTGGCGATGAATCCGGCCAGCTCCGCGGCGACCTCTCCGCTTCCCGCGACGTTCTTCTTCAGCATCTCGGCGCTGGCGCGGATCGTCCCCAGCGGATTGCGCAGCTCGTGCGCCAGGCCCGCCGAGAGCTGCCCCAGCGCCGCCAGCCGCTCCGAGCGCCGGATGGTCGCCTCCGCTTCCTTCAGGCTGCGATTGGCCGCCGCCAGCTCCTCCAGCGTGGCGCGGTACCGTTGCTCTTGGCGCCGCCCGGCCTGAGCCAGTTCGTAGGTCAGGAAGGCGGTGACGACCAGGAACAGGAGGCGCAGGCTGAGCTCCCGCACTCCGTCGTCGGTGAGGGTCACCTGCGACCAGTCGACGTAGACCGGCAGGAGAAACGACAGGTAGGAAAGGCACGCCAGCAGCGTGATCACGATCGTCCCCGTCACGCCCAGCGTGGTGGCCGCCGAGACGACCGGCAGCAGCAGGATCAGATAGTAGCTGCTGCTGACGCCATTGGTCAGTCCCACCAGGATGTATCCGAGCCCCAGCTTGATCAAAGCGGAAACGACCTTGCCCTGAGGGCTGTTAAGCGCCTCCAGACGAGGCTCGGCCACCTGGAGAGCCGCCAGGCATAGGAGCAAGAAAACTTCTCCGGCGCTCTGTGTGGGACTGGCGAAGCCCAGAGCCGCGAACAGCAGCAGCCAGACGGCGTCCTGGAGGCGGATGTTGCGGAGGCGGCCGAGGACGCTCACGCGACCATCTTAGCCGCCTTTGTGCCATAATGGAGAACCACACTGTTTCCGGTGAGTCCGCAGCCCAATATGCCCAGCCTTGAGGATCCGACCGTGTCTCAAGAAGAACTTTCCTTTGCCGAAATCCTTGCCCAGTTCGAGGAATCGCACCGCAGCGAATCCGGCCCGCGCCAGGGCACGGTGCTGGCCGTCTCAAACGATTCCGTCGTCGTGGATATCGGCCTGAAGACGGAGGGGGTGATCCCGGCCGAGGCCTTCCGCAAAGCGGATGGCAGCCTCGGCGTGGAGCCCGGCGATCTGGTCACCGTGACCATCACCGGACGCAACTCCGAGGGGTACTACACGCTCTCCATGCTGAAGGTCGAAAAGCCCAAGGACTGGGCCGGCCTCCAAGCGGCCTTCGAGGAAGGCCGGATCATCGGCGGCGTAGTCACCGGCCAGATCAAAGGCGGCTTCAGCGTGGACATTGGCGTGCGAGCCTTCCTGCCTGCCTCCCGCAGCGGGGTGCGCGAAGCTTCGGAGATGGAGCAACTGGTCGGGCAGGAGATCCGCTGCAAGATCATCCAGTTGAACGTCGAAGAAGAAGACGTCGTGGTGGACCGCCGCGCCGTGCTGGAAGAGGAAGAGCGCCAGGCGCGGGAGCGCCGGTTTGCCGAGATTCAAGAGGGGGCGGTGCTGGAAGGAACCGTCCGCTCGCTCACTAATTTCGGAGCGTTTGTCGATCTGGGCGGAGTGGAAGGCTTGCTCCATGTGGGCGACTTGTCCTGGGGACGAGTGAACCAACCCTCGGATGTCCTGAAAGCGGGCGACACAGTTCGGGTCAAGGTGCTCAAAGTGGACCCGGCGGCGCGCCGCATTTCGCTGGGACTCAAACAGCTCACACCGGACCCCTGGAGCCTCGCCGCGGAGAAGTATCCCATTGGAAGCCGCGTGCGGGGCAAAGTCACCCGTCTGGCCGACTTCGGCGCGTTCGTCGAGTTGGAGCCAGGCCTGGAAGGGCTGATCCGGATGGCGGACATGTCCTGGTCCCGCAAGGTGCGCAAGCCCAGCGACGTGTTAAAGCCGGGCGAGATGGTTGAAGTCGTGGTGACCTCGCTTCAGCCCGCCGAACGCCGCATGGGCCTGAGCTTGAAAGCCGCCCTGGGGGATCCCTGGGAGGAGATCTCCGCCCGGCTGAAGGTGGGCGCAGTGGTGGAAGGCCCCATCGTGAATCTGGCCGACTTCGGCGCCTTTGTCGAGCTGGCCGAGGGCGTCGAGGGCATGATCCACATCTCCGACATCACCAGCGAAAAGCGCATCAAGCATCCGAAAGAGGTGCTGAGCGTGGGCCAGCGCATCCGAGCGCAGCTGCTCGAAATCGATACGGCTAAACGCCGCATCCGCCTCGGCATGAAGCAACTGGAGCCGACCTCGGTGGATGAGTACATCGCTGAGCACAAACCCGGCGACACCGTGAGCGGGCGCCTGCTCGACTGCGGCCCCAAGCAAGCCAAAGTAGAGCTTGGCGATGGGGTTGTGGCGATTTGCCGCCTGCCGCTCCAAGGGCAAGCACCCGCGGCGAAAGATTCACCGCAGGCGAAGGCGGACTTGGCGTCCCTGACCGCAATGCTTTCGGCGAAGTGGAAGCAGGGAGGCGCCGCCGCCTCTGCTTCTGCGCAGGCGTTGCGCGGCGGTCAGGTACGCACGTTCCGGATCACGCTTCTGGATCCTGCTAGCAAGCGCATCGAAGTCGAACTGGCGGACTGAGAGCGCGATCGATTAACGCACGCGTCGCCGGCCGGCAAGCCGGAAATCGAGAAACGTTCCCGCGTTTCCACTGAGAAGCAAACTCGCAAACTGACCCGGCGGACCGCCGGAGTTGTAATCCACATCCTACGATTTTTTCCGAAGCGGGGTATAGCCAAAAACAGAAAAACCGCCTATAATTAGGCTTTGCAAGTGGGGTCACGTCTGTACCGGACTTACTGATGGGATTAGGACTAAAGCGGTTGCTTTTACTCTTGTGTCTGGGAAACGCACTGGCGATTGCGCAACCAGAATCCGCTCAAGAGCAGTTGCGGCGGCTCAGCATCCCCCGGGTCACCCGCGCTCCTCGGCTGGCCGATTTCATCAACGGAACCCCGCGCGAAGCGGAGCTGGCGGTTTCCGACTTTCGCCAGTACTCCCCCGGCGATGGCATCCCCATCACCCAGCCCACCACGGCTTATCTCTCATATGACAGCAAGAATCTCTACGTAGCTTTCGTCTGCAAGGACGACCCCAAGCTCATTCGCGCCCGTCTGGCCAAGCACGACCAGATCCTGACCGATGACCGGGTCATCATCAATATCGATACGTTCCTGGACCGCCGGCACATGTATTGGTTTGACATTAATCCTTACGGAGTGCAGGCCGATGGAAACATCACGGACGGGGTTGAGGACAGCCCGAGTTGGGACACCCTATGGTACGCCGAAGGCCGCATTACGGAGTATGGCTACGTCGTTCTGGCTGCGATTCCTTTCAAGAGCCTGCGCTTCCCGGCCAAAGGCGAACACACTTGGGGGCTGATTTTAGGCCGTTTTATACAACGCAACAATGAGATTGCGCTGTGGCCCTACCTGAGCAGCCGGAGGCCTGGGTGGGTTCAGCAAGGCGGAGATCTGGAAGGTTTGCGCGAGATCAGTCCCGGGCGCAACCTGCAGTTCATTCCTTATGGGCTGTATTCCCGTTCAAGGTATTTGGATGTTCCCCCGAGCGGTCTGCCAAGGCTGCTACGGGATACAGAAGGCCGGGGCGGCCTCGATGCAAAGGTGGTATTGAAGGACGCCTTTACGCTGGATGTTGCTGTAAATCCGGATTTCAGTCAGGTGGAATCCGATGAGCCGCAGGTTACGGTGAATCAGCGTTATGAAGTTTACTTTCCGGAGAAGCGTCCGTTCTTTCTGGAAAACGCCGGATTCTTCACGACTCCGCAAACGCTGTTCTTTTCCAGACGCATCGCCGACCCGCGTTTCGGAGCGCGGCTCACAGGAAAACTGGGGCCCTGGTCGTTAGGCGCAATGTTTGCCGATGACCGCGGACCGGGCAAAACCACGCCGGCGGGAGTCACCGGACATGGCCGGTCATCGCCGGTGGGTGTGTTTCGCTTGCAGCGGGAGTTCACGCGCAACGGCCGCAACTCGAGCCTCGGCGTGATGGCCACCAGCCAGGACTTTGCCGGCTTATTCAACCGCGTATACGCCGTGGACGCTCAGTGGCAAGTTTTCGGCAACTGGCTGTTTCAAGGACAGGCGGCGGGCAGCAAGACCCGAGAGGCTGACGGTCAAAGTTTGGCCGGCCCTTCCTACCGTGCGGGCTTTTATCATCGGGGCCGGCATTTTATCTCGGAGACGCGCTATCTGGACATAAGTCCCAATTTCCGTTCCTGGTTAGGTTTCTTTCCACGCCTCGACATCCGCGAACTGCGCCAGAGGTCGGGATACCAGTGGCGCTACGACCAGGGCTGGCTCCAGAGCCTGGGGCCGGAGTTCACCGGTTCTATCAATTACGACCGGCAGGGGCGGCTGCGGGATTGGAACCTGGTTCCCGAGTTCCGCATGAGCTTGATCCGTGGAACAGACCTCTCGATTTACCACGAGCAGGCTTACGAACTATACCAGGGCCGCGGATTCCGGCGCCCGCTGTCCGCCGTCCGTTTCCGGACCGAATGGCTGAGCTGGCTTTGGATTCAGGTCCAGTGGTTTCAGGGCGCGGCGATCAACTACAACCCCCGCTCGGGACTGCCGCCATTTCTCGGGCAGGTGAAGCGCCTGGAAAGCAGCCTCACCTTGCGGCCGGACCGGCGGCTGCAAATCGAGGAGACTTACCTGTTTAGCGGCCTGCGCACCGGCGAAAAGTCGGGAATCAGTGCAGCCCAGCCCGGGGAGGTCATCTTCCAAAACCACCTGTTCCGCACCAAACTCAACTACCAGTTCACGCGCCGGCATTCGCTGCGCTTTATCGCGGACTATGACTCGGTGCTTCCGAACTCCAAATGGACCAGCCTTTCCAAAGATAAGAGGCTGGGGTTGGACGTTTTGTACACGTATATGTTGAATCCGGGCACGGCTTTGTATATCGGTTTTACAGACCAGCGCGAAAACTACCGGCTCGATCCACTCCGGTCGCCGGCCTTGTACCGCACGACAGGCTTGGATCTGAGCACGGGCCGCCAGTTTTTCGTCAAGCTAAGCTATCTGCTTCGGTTTTAAGCTTCCAGGCTTTGCCGGCGAGCCTTGGCGGCGGCGAGCACCGGCCTGAGCGCCAGGTTCACCAGGATCATGAGAACCGAAAAGCCGGGCAGCACCAAAAGCGCCGTACCGAGCCGCTGGTCGTCGCCGCCGGCGATGCCGCCGATAATCTTGGAGCTGACTGCCAGGCCGACCCACCCGAAGGTGATGACGATGCCCATGGCCGTCGCCGTAGCTTTGGGGAAGGCGTCCCCGGCCATCGCCAGCGTGGTGGGGAAGACTGGGGCCATCGCCAAGCCGGCGCAGAATACGGTGACCCAGGCCACGGAGGGATCCTTGGTTTGCAGCGTCAGGTAGGTGGTTGCGGCCATGAGCACGGAGGCGCCCAAGGTGACGTTCTGGGATGAGATTCGAATCAGGATCCGCGACACCACGACGCGCCCGACCAGCATGCCCAGGGCAAAACCCAGCGACAGGATGGTCAGCGCCTGGCTTTCGGGAATGCCTTGGGCCGTCAGATGCTTGGCCAGCCAGTTCCAGACGCCTACCTCACAAGCGACGTATAGGAACAACATCAACGACAAAAGATACAGCGCCGGGTTGCCCGTCACCAATCCCACTTCGGAGAGCTTGAAGCCGCGCTCGCCGGTGGGCTTGGGCATCGTGGTCAGCGCGTGGATGAGCAGGGTAGCGGCGGTGAGCACGGCCACGACGTAGCACATGGCGATGACGTTGCCCGAGAGCAGGTTGCCGGCCACCAGCGGCGTCAGCAAGCCGCCCAAGCCGAAAAACAGGTTCAAGAGGTTCAGCGTGCTGGCCCGCCGGGCTTCGTTCAGGTCGCTCACCAGCGCGTTGGCCGCGGTCACGATCATGCCGCCGCCCAATCCCAGCAGGAACATCCAGGCGACCAGGTGCGCGTAGCCTCCCGAGGATGGCAGAAGGAAGAGAGCCACCGCGATCAACGTCAGGCCGAGCAACAGCCCGGTCTTCTTGCCCTTGTTATCGATGAGCGGGCCGATCGACACGGAGGCGATGATCAGTCCCAGGGCTTGTGCGAAGGCGATGTTGCCGCTCTGTTCGGGCGTGAGGCCGAAACGGGCCGAGAGATTAGGCAACAAGGTTCCGAGCATCGCGGCAATCATCCCGTAGACGAGGATCGCCAGGATGGCGGCAAGGATCAGGCGTCCTGATTTCACAGTTGACATGTGGATTCTCCGGAAAATGCAAAAGCCGCGGCCCCGCCGCATGGGAGGGGCCACGGCTTGTGATGTTATCAAATCCGGCTACGCGAAGCGATACTTCTGGGTCCGCGCATCCCAAAGGACGGTGCGGCCGCGCTTGTAGGAGAGGGTCGCCATGTGGCCGGGGATGGCGGCCACCTGGCCTTCACTGGCCGGCGCAATCGGCTTGGCCTTGCCGCGGATGGCATCCAGCCAGTTGCGGATGTGGTTCTCCACGCTGGTGTTGTCCATGGGCTCCCGGACATGGATTTCCTTGCGCGCCGCCACGCGAGCGGGCGGTTTACCGCCGAACTGTTGGGGGTAGAAATGCAGCTCGGAGCGGTTCAGGACTTCGATGGTGCCCTCATAGCCCAGGAACTGTTCGCCATAACCGTACTGATCGTTGCCGAAGAAGCAACTGTAGTTCAAGTGGAAGGCATCCGCATACTTATAGATGGCGCTCAGGGTATCGGGAACCTCCCGGTCGTCGTTTGGGGGGCCCCACACGAGAATGCCGCCGGTGGCCATGCAGGCGACGGGCACGGCTTTGCCCAGCACGTAGTTGGCGATGTCGGTTTGGTGCACCAGCAGATCGGTGGAGATGCCGCCGGAATAGTCCCAGTAGTTCCTCCACTGGAAGTAGCGCCGCTTGTCGAAGGGCCGCTTAGGCGCCGGTCCAAGGAACCGCGCCCAATCGCAGGTCTGCTCGCTGGCGTCCGGCGGGATGACATAGCGCCAAGCAGCGGGGTTGCCGGACCGGTCTGGGAAATTCCGATACCAGAAGGCGCGCACGTAGTGGACGTCGCCGATCATGCCGCTGTCCACCATCTCCTTGGCCTTCTGGTAGAGCGGGTTGCTCCGGTTCTGGGTGCCCACCTGGATGATGCGGTCGTAGTTCTGGGCGGCCTTCACGATCTCGGCGCCTTCCTCGATGGTGTGTGCGATGGGCTTCTCAAGATAAATGTGCTTGCGCGCCTTGATGGCGTCCATGGCCTGCTGGTGATGCAGGTGCTCGGGAGTGGCAATGAAGACCGCGTCGATGGCGGGATCCGCCAGAATGTCTCGATAGTCCACCACCGCCTTGGGCGTATTGCCGCCCATGGTTTTGATTCGTTCCACGCCGCGCGCCAGCCACGTGGAATAGGTATCGCAGACGGCCAGCACCTGCACTTGATCGCCGGCGCCCTTATAAAGCCTTTCCATTAGGTAGTAGCCGCGGCCGCCGGCGCCGATGAATCCGATGGTGATCTTCTCGTTGGCGCCCAAAGCCCGGCGCGTGGCGGCGAGTCCGGCACCGGCAGCTGTCAATACGAAGCTCCTGCGGGTCAGATCTTGGGGCATCGCTGGTTTGCTCCTTGTAATCAATTCTAAACTCAGCATACCAGAGGACCGAGCTCCTCGAAGGAGAAAGCGGACCGAGAAGTCTGTTTCATCGACATCCAACGGCCCGGCCACGGCGCGTCAAATTCTTCTCCAGCTAAAAGCATTGCGATAGGTGCGGGCACGGTGATTGGCAGCGTGGCTCACTGGCGGGCAGAGTGAGGACGGAGTGCGAGTGCAAGTTGGCCGCTCACGACACCGTTGCGGGCAGAGTTTGGGTGTGGGGTGGGCTCCACCTCTGCGGTTGGGTGGGAATTCTTGGTTGTGGTTGCTGGTTGGTTGGTTCTTCTGACCTGTTCTTGCTGCTTTTTGACTCCTTGCTGCGCTGGTTGCTGTTTTCGGTTGCCTCTTTGTTTTCTTTAAGTTGGGAGGCCTCCCCCGCCTGCTCACCCCCGGCGGCCGGCTTCAGGGACCGGAGCTCACCCCCATCCGGTGAGGGCTGTGGCTGTGGGCGTCGGCGCGGTTGCCTAGGACTTGCGCCGTCCGCAGTGCGGGCCCCCACGAGGGCGTCAGCCGCACCTTTCACTTTCAACATACAAGAGGGGGGCAAGAGGAGAAGAGTGGGCGAGTTGGTAAGTGGTTGAAAAGCAATGGAAAAAAGTTTTGGGGAACGTTGTGACTGGGGGTGGGGAGGACACAGCGCGGCAGGGCCGCAACCAAACAGCGGCGGCGGTTGTGGTCTGGCCGGCAACTCGCTCCCGTGGCGGTATGAAAACCTTCGCGCGCGGGAAAGATTTCAGGGGTTAGTAGTACAGAGGACACGGAGAAGACAAAACACAACGCGAGAGAGCCGCAACGAAACGGGGACGGCGGTTGTGGTCTCGCCGGCAACTCGCTCCCGTGACGGCATGAAAATCTTCGCGCGGAGAGAAGAATCTGTGGGTTAGTAGTACAG
>Ga0073932_1003027_pt1 | contig 23946 bp, 19 predicted proteins | sample DewCreD2012metaG_FD_76967 | JGI IMG/M metagenome (GOLD analysis project Ga0073932, IMG submission 76967) | Hot spring sediment bacterial and archeal communities from British Columbia, Canada, to study Microbial Dark Matter (Phase II) - Dewar... ...
AATCCTGAACTGAGCCCGTTCAAACTCAAAAAGGACGACATAGTGAGGGTGCCCGTGGCCATCGCAACGGTCAACAGGGAGCAGCCCACCATATCCACGGCGGCCAGGAAACCCAGGAAGCCCGACAGGAAGAACGCCGCGGCCTCTTCTCCAAACGATGAGCCTGACGATGCCTTGGAGCCGGATTTCGAACCCGTCTTCGGTCCAAAATGAGCTGCGCAGTGCAGTGAGCGCCGGTCAGGGCTGAGGTCCATCGCCGCGGGCCGGTTCAAGCGCGTTCGACTTCAGTCGTTTGCCCACACTTGTTTCTTCTCTTCACTGGATACCACCGATCCGCGCTGGTCGTAATAGACGCGTTTCTCTGGGCTGCCGCGGCTGTAGAACACCTCAACCTTTGAATAGTTCCTGCGCGCTGCGAAGGCATCGCTGTACCAAAGTTCTTCCTTGTTTTTATTTCCTTTCTCATCGTAATGAATCTCTGCCTTGGTCAATCCATGAGTGCTGGAATGAGTGTCCGTATAGATAAACGACGATCTTTTTAATTTAGGCCTATTGAACATTCTGTGTTCATACAATTGTTCTCTGCTGTATACTCCATCTTTTGCTGAATGCTCCTCTGTATAAAAAGATTGTATCTTTATTATATTTCCCTTCTTATCATAAGAAGTTATTGTTCTCATAAGTCCATCTTTGTATTCTTCTTCATCTACATCATATATTTCTTCTATTGTCTTGCCATTGTATTCGTTATTGGTGGAAAGTATTTTTTCTTCCTTGGCAAAGCAAACACCGAAATAAGAAAGCATGACAATTGGAATAACTAAATAGGATGTTGTTCTTTTCATTATATCCTCCTTTATTTGATGCCTGGTGCTGATGCACGGAAAGGAGCTACGCGGCGGCAATGGCATCGCGCGTGGTCTCCTTGACCCGGTACATGGCTGTGTCGGCAAACCTGAGGAGCTCGACCTTGTCGCCGGCGTCCCGTGGGTACGACGCTACACCGAAGGACGCCGTGACGTGCAGGTTGAGACCTTCTTCCATGAGGAAGGTCGTTTGTTTGATCAACTCGCGGAGTCTGCCGGCGAATGCCACTCCGTCCTCCTTCTTGGAGCCCGGCAGAACGACGATGAACTCGTCCCCGCCATAACGGAAAGGCAGCACCCCGGGTTTTTCCTGCTGTCGGAGCAGGTGGCCGATTTCCCGCAAGACCTTGCTGCCGCAAAGGTGCCCGTGCGAGTCGTTGACGAGCTTGAATCGGTCGAGATCGAAAAAGATCATGGAGACTTCATGGCCCTGCAGGCTGGCGATGGAAATCTCCCTGTCCAGGATATCGTAGAGATGTCTGCTGTTATATAATGAAGTGTGATCGTCGGTGATCACGAGCCGCTGCACCCGGTCGAACAGGGCGGCGTTCTGAATGGCGATGGCTCCGTATTCAGCGAGGGTCTCGAGGGCGCGCATGTCGAGATTGGTGAACGGGGTCTCCTCCATGCGGTTGATGAGTTCGATGACGCCGACCACGCGCCCCCCTATCCGCATAGGCACACAGATCACCGAGTGTGTGATGAAGCTGGTGAGCTCATCAAACCGGCCGCAGAATCGCCGATCCGAGCCGGCGTTCTTAATCAGGACGCTCTCCGCGTTTTCGGCGACCCAGCCGGCAATGCCTTCACCAACCCGGAGACGCTGCCCCTTGATGGTCTCCGCGCCCTCGCCCACGGCGATCTCGAAGCGCAGATGGCGTCCATCCTCCTCCATGAGAAGGAGCGACCAGTTTTGAGGCCTCAGCAGGGTTTGCACCTTGTTCATGATGATCCGCAGCACTTCCGAGAGATCCAGGGTGGAGGTGAGGGTTCTAGCCAGATCGGAAAAGATCTGGTGCTCCTTTTTCAGTCGTTCGAATTCACTGCTCGAGCACGGCATGTCGGATTTCCTTCATCGGTCCGCCTTGCTGCGCTGCCATTCGTTCATGGCATGTGCAGGTGGGAAGATCATTGCGCGCATGTTACACGACCCTCGGTCCGCTGCAAGAAGCTTCTGCGCCGATGGGTGCGTGGTATCGGCTGGATGTTGATTTCACCAAGACGCGCGACGGGTGTGATATGAACCAGGAACCCCATGGACCCAGGGAGCTGAGAGCACTCGTTGAGCTCAGCGGGATGATCAACTCGTCCCTGGACATCGAAAGCGTGCTGGGCCACGCCATGACCTGCGTCCAGGAGTTCCTGGAAGCGGAGGCGAGCTCCATATTCCAGCTTGATGCCGAAAAGGGGGAGCTCTTCTTCAGGCTCGCTCTCGGGGATGCCGCCGATCGGGTCCGGGAGGTGAGGCTCGCAATGGGGCAGGGGATTGCCGGCTGGGTAGCCCAGACCGGTCGCGCCCTGATCATTGCCGACACCGCGAAGGAGCCGCGATTCAATGCGGAAGTTGACGTTCATACGGGCTTCCGGACTCGTTCCATATTGTGCGTTCCCATGATCTACAGAGGGCGGCTCACGGGGGTTCTCCAGGTCCTGAACAAAAGGAGCGGACGGGAATTCACCCAGCACGACCTAGAGATCCTGACCGTTTTGGCCAACCAGATCGCCACGGCCATCGAGAATGCAAGGCTCTACGAACGGCTCAACGAGAGATTCACCCTCACATCATGCGAGCTCAGGTCCACCCGGGAGAAGCTCGTGCATGCCGAAAGGCTGGCCGCCCTGGGGCGGCTTTCCCAGGGTGTGGCTCATGAAGTCAGAAACCCGGTGACTGTCATAGGCGGTTTCGCGCGACGTCTCAAGAAGGAGCTGGTGGCGTCGGAGACCGCCCAGAGAGGGCTCGACGTCATCCTGGCTGAGGCCGAGCGGCTCGAGCGCATGGTGTCCGATATAGAAGATTTCTGCAAGCTCCCCGCTCCGTCCCCGGGTAAGGTCGATCTGGCGCGGCTCCTGGAAAGGGTGCTGCAGGGCTTCAGTGACTGGATGGATCGCCGGTCCATCGTCACGGAAGTGCTTTCCGAAGGTCTGGCGTGCCATGCCTGGGCCGACGAGAAGTTGCTTGAGGTCGCATGCCGAAATGTCATCCAAAACGCCGTCGAGGCCATGCCTGAGGGGGGCAGGATCGAAATCGAGCTGAAAACCGTGGACAAGGGACTGGCTCTCATGTTTCGAGACACGGGACCGGGCATCCCTCCCGAGTCCCTCCCGTATGTTTTCGAACCTTTTTACACGTCCAGGACCCGTGGCTCGGGTCTTGGGCTCACCAAGGTGCATCGCATCGTATGCGACCATGGAGGGGATGTGAACATCTCCTCGGTGGTGGGGAAGGGCACCGAAGTCCTGATCACGCTGCCGATCGCTCCTCCCGAAGGAGATGAGGGATACGGTTCAGGCGCAGAAGGAGATGCTGAGGCGCCTCGGAGCGAGGGTTGAGGACATCATGCGTCAGCCACCCATTCTCCCCGGAGCCCCTCCGACGTGGCATCCAGGAGTCGCGCCCAGACCCGCATTCCCGGAGCGAGTGCCTTGGGGCTCTCAAACTTGAGTTTGATATAGTTCGGGGTTGTGCCCTGCCACAGGGAGCTCCGGGGGGCTCTGCTCTCCACCAGCACTTCCATTGTTCGCCCGAGGAACCTCCTGGCGAATGCGACGCGCTTGCGTGCGCTCACCTCCCTCAGGGCACGGCATCTTGCCTTGAGGACTGGGCCGTCGATTCTGTTCGAGAGCTGGAATGCCGGGGTTCCCGGGCGCGGCGAGAACGGGAAGACATGCAAATAGGCGATGGGGAGATCGTTCAAAAGGGTGCGGGTGTTCTGGAACCGGGATTCCGTCTCACCCGGGAAGCCCACGAGTACGTCGGCGCCGATGGCGGCGTCCGGAAACCTCTCATGCAGGTACAGAACGAGCTCCCGGTAGTATGCGGCCCCATAGGGACGGTGCATGGCCTCCAGGATATCGTCGTCGCCGCTTTGAAGCGGGATGTGGAAGTGGGGGCAGAGCTGCGGAGTGTTCTGAAGTTCGCCCATGAACTCTTCGGTGCATTCGAGGGGCTCGAGAGAGCTGAGCCGGATGCGGGGGGGCAATCCTCCGCATTTGAGTTGTCGGAGGAGAGAGGTCAGGTTCTCGCTGGAGTCGAGATCCCGCCCCCATTGGCCCAGGTGGATTCCCGAGAGCACGACCTCCTGGAAGCCGTGCTCCATGAAGCGATCGAGCTGCCCGCGGACGGCCCCGGCTGGAAGGCTCCGGCTGCAGCCGCGGGTGTGAGGCACGATGCAGTAGGAGCAGAAGGCATCGCAGCCATCCTGCACCTTGAGGACCGCGCGCGAGCGCCCGAGGACCATCCGGTGCATGCGGAGCTCTCGGAATCCGCGAATGGACCGCGGAGGGGCGACAGCGACGCATGGCCGCTGGAATGTCCCCGGCTCGCGAAGCCACTGGAGCAGGTCGAACTTTTCGCCGTTGCCCAGGATATGGGTGGCCAGCTGTTCGGCGGCGAGGCGAGGGCCCTCCACATGAACGTCACAGCCCACGACCGCCACGACCGCTCCCCCCGGATTCGCCCGCCGAGCCCTGCGAAGCAGCTGTCGCGTTTCAAAGCTGGCCCGGGAGGTCACGGCGCAGCTGTGGACAACGGTCAGGTCGGCCGTCTCTCCCCGAGCTGCCAGGTCGTATCCGGCTTCGGCGAGAAGTCCGAGGAAGTGGGAGGACTCGACCTGGTTCACTTTGCAGCCGAGGGTATGCAGGGCAACCTTCTTGCCGTTCAATGGGGGCTCCCGGTGCATGATGTGGTTGGCGTTGTCGCTCGGAACCTTTCGATGATTCCTCCTCCCACGAGCATGTCTCCGACATAGAAGACCGCGGCCTGCCCGGGTGTAACGGCGCGCTGGGGGGAGTCGAAGACGACTCGCACCCGATCCGTTGAAAGGGGTGTGACCAGTGCGGGCGCCGGCTGGTGTTGATGACGTATCTTCACCGAGCACCGCAGGGGCGCTTCCTGGGGCATGACGGAAACCCAGTTGACGCCGGAGGCGGTGAGCTCGAGGCGGTCCAGGTCCGCGGCGCTTCCCACCCGGACTGCGTTGGCGGAAACATCCAGTTCGAGGACATAGAGTGGGGCCGAGGAGGCAATGCCCAGTCCGCGACGCTGGCCTATGGTGTAAGCAAAGAGCCCCTTGTGCTCCCCGAGAACGTTTCCCGCCTTGTCCAGGATGGGACCCCGGGCTGCATCGGGATCAGCGGGATGACGCTCCACGAGGAACTCCCGGTACCCTCCTCGAGGGATGAAGCAGATCTCCTGGCTTTCCCGGGGAATCTCCCGCTCCAGGCCCATGGAGCGCGCCCAATGGAGGACTTGCCGCTTGCTGGTTACCCCAAGGGGGAACAGCGTTCTGGCCAACTGATCCTGAGTCAGGCCGAACAGGAAGTAGGACTGGTCCTTGCCGGCGTCAAGGCCCCTGAAAAGGCGGTACCGGTCGGAATGATCATCGGGAGGCAAAACCCGGGCGTAGTGACCAGTGGCCATGGTGCGCGCACCCAGACTGGCGGCCTCCCGCAGGATGACGGGGAATTTGACCTGGGGATTGCAGGTGACGCAAGGGTTGGGTGTGAGCCCGCCCAGATAGGCGTTCAGAAAGGGCTTGATCACCATTTGCTCGAAAGGATCGCGGCAATCGATGATGGTCACCTCGATGCCGAAGCGGGAAGCCACGTTGCGCAGAGCGCCCTCGCGCTCCTCAAGGGCCTCCTCGGTCGGCCATCGCCCGCCCGGACAGGCAGGCAGGAGGCGCATGTGAAGGCCCTTGATCTCATGCCCCATTTCCCGCAGCAGCAGGGCGGCGCGAAGGCTGTCCACGCCGCCGCTCAACGCGACGGCTACAGGCTCCATGGCGGAGTCACCATGGTGTCGCGGTCCCATGGACCACCCGATGAGCAGATTCCGTTGCCGGAGCTTGCATGGGTCATGGGGAGGCTCATGCGACCAGATGCCGGTCGAAGGTCACGATCATGGCCCGGGCCGGGCAGGCCTTCACGCAGAGCTCGCAGGCGCTGCAGCGTTCCGATTCGAAGTGAACCTCCATTTCGGGACGAACGATGTGAAGGGCGTGGGTCGGACACACGGCCGTGCAGGCTCCGCACTGGTAGCACAGGTCGTTGTCGCGGCGAATGCCGTGGGCCACCGGCTCGATCTCAACCCCGGTCTCCTTCAGATACGCAATGCCCCGGTCGTAGTCCTCCTTGGTGCCCTGGAGCTCGAGGACGACAATTCCCTCGCGGCGCGGGTAGATTTGGGCCTTGAGTATGTTGAAGGTGAGGTTGTAGTCACGCACGAGATTGGTGATGATGGGTTGGTCGACGATTTGCTTCGGAAACCTGAGCACCAGCATTCTGGCATACATTGCGGATCGACTCCTGGCAGGGGAACGACGGAATGTGGACCTTCATGGCTGCATCCTCCTCCGGGGTGGCCCCAAGGCTGTTGACTCAACGTCACCCCGGCGAAGGCCTGGGGCCGGGAAATCCACATGAAACAATGGATTCCGGCTCCCGGTTTGAAGCATGCCGGGACAAGCTTCGCCGGAATGACGATCAGAGCCGATCATGGGCCTAGGGCAACCGCATTGAGGGTGGACCGGGACCGGGTCTCCCGGGCCGCGGGCCCCCCGGTGGCGGCAAGGATTAATAACAACAGCCAGAACAAAAGCCAAATGCCTTTTCCATCCGGAGGATGCCGGCCTGCGAGGCGTCTCATCGGTGGAGACGCCTCGCCAATGAGATTTTTCATTCTTATCATATTTCATAAATCAATGCTTGGCAGGCCTTTTGAGCTTGTCTGCCGGGCATCCCGAGGAGTGCTGGGCTCGGATGAGCCATGGGTTGAATCCGGAGAGTGAAACGGATTCAAAAGGGGGGATACCAGATGGGGCGACACCCTTTTTCCTCGCGTCTCGATCGATTCCGGGATCTTATGGCTCGGGACGGTCTGGACGCCTTTCTGATCGCTGTTCCTGAAAACCGATACTACTTGAGTGGCTACAAGGCGGAGGATATGGCCCTGATGGAGAGCTCGGGCTTCCTCCTGGTCGCCGCCGACCGTCAGTTTCTGCTGACCGATTTCCGCTACCAGGAGGAAGCCGCGGGCGAGGCCCCCGATTTTGAACTGCTCATTTACACCGAGGGTCTGGGCCAGGTGCTGCCGGATGTTTTTTTATCCCTTGGAACGGAGCGGTTGGGATTTGAAAAGGACTTCCTCACTTACAAGCGGTACCAGGATGTCGAGAGCGCCCTGGTCTCGGTGCGCCCCTCGGCGAAAGTCGTGCCGTCCGAGGATCTGACGCAGGAACTTCGCATCATCAAGGATGACGAGGAGATCGAGCGCATCCGCGGGTCCCTCCGCTTGACCGAGGATGTTCTGCATTCCGTTTGGGGGGATCTTCGCGTCGGATTGAAAGAGCAGGACGTGGCATGGCGCATCGAGAGGGAGATTCGGGAAGGCGGTGCGGAGTCGGTTTCCTTTCCGCCCATAGTAGCCAGTGGACCCAACGCGTCGCTGCCTCACGCCGTGCCGGGGAATCGAGTCATAGCCGAGGGCGATGGCGTCATCCTGGACCTTGGTTCCAGATTGGGGCAGTATTGCTCGGACATGACTCGAACGTGGATCGCCGGGAAGCCCGGGAATCGCCTTGCCGAAATTTACCGGATCGTCCGGGAGGCTCAACTGGCCGCCCAGGAGGCCATCCGTGCCGGGGAGGAGTCGGTGGCGGTGGATGGCGTGGCCCGCGGGGTCATTGAAAAGGCAGGTTACGGCGACCTCTTCGGCCATGGTCTGGGCCACGGAGTCGGGTTGGCCGTGCACGAAAAACCGGGGCTGCGCAAAAGGCAGCCCACCGTGCTTCAGCCGAACATGGTGGTGACGGTGGAGCCCGGCATTTATATTCCCGGATACGGCGGGGTCAGGCTGGAAAACATGGTGCGCGTTACCGAAGACGGCTGTGAGGTGCTGAACCGGCTGGATTTGTTCTATGATCTCTGAGATCGTGCTCGGGAGGGACGGGAATGCGGTCCTTGAAGCTGGATTTTAGGAATGTGCAGGGAGATCGCCTTTCGGCGCGTCTCGATCTGCCCCTGGATGAAAAACCGGCGGCCTACGCTTTGTTCGCTCACTGTTTCACCTGCAACAAGAACTTCAATGCGGTCTTCAACATCAATCGAGCCCTGGCCCATGAAGGCATCGCCGTTTTACGGTTCGACTTCACGGGGCTTGGGGAAAGTGAGGGGGACTTCTCCCAGACCAGCTTCCGCTCGAATGTGGAGGATCTCATCACCGCCGCCGACTTCTTGAAATCCGAGTTCGAGGCTCCCAAACTGCTCATCGGCCACTCGCTTGGTGGAGCCGCCGTTCTGCAGGCTGCATCGAGAATCCCGTCGGCGAGGGCGGTCGCGACCATCGCCGCTCCGTTTGATCCTTCCGACCTGGGGCGCATGCTGGGAAGCACGAAACAGGAGATCCTGCAAAGAGGTGAGGCCGAAATCACCCTGGCGGGGAGGACGTTCGTCATTCGAAAGCAGTTCCTGGATGATCTCGAGCAGGTCAAGATGGGCGAGGTCATTCACCGTCTCGGCAGGGCGCTCATGGTCTTCCACTCGCCGCGGGATGCCATTGTGTCCCTTGAGAATGCGGCCAGGATTTTTCAGGCCGCCAGGCACCCCAAGAGTTTCGTGTCCCTGGATGAGGCCGACCATCTTCTGTCCAACCGCAGGGATTCGCAGTATGCGGGGACCGTTCTGGCTGCATGGGCCCTGAGATATCTTGATCTCCCGAAGCCGGAGTCGGAACATCGGGATCTGAGCGACAACCGTGTGATGGTGAGAACCGGAAAAAGGGGTTTTCAGACGGAGATCATCGCCGGCGGGCATCGGCTCCTGGCCGATGAGCCGGTCTCCGCGGGAGGGGCCGACACCGGCCCGAATCCTTACGATTACCTGGTGGCCAGCCTTGGGGCGTGCACCTCCATGACTCTCAGGATGTACGCGGATCGTAAGCAATGGCCCCTCGAGGCGGCAACGGTCCGTTTGCGGCACAAGAAGGTGCACGCCGAGGACTGCGAAGAATGCGAGACCAGGTCCGGCACCGTGGATGTCATCGAAAGGGAGATTGATCTGGATGGCGATCTCGACCACGAAAAGCGCCGACGCCTCCTTGAGATTGCGGACCGGTGCCCCGTTCACAGGACACTCCACTCCAGGATCGAGGTCATCACGAGTCTCAAGGATTGAGCCTTGAACGCCGGGCCCATGTGGGCGGCGGTGATTCCCCAAGGTGTTTTCCGAATAGGGAGGAGGTTGTGTAATGAAGGGACCTTTGGAGATCAGTTCGAGGAACGTTGACCTGTCCGAGGAATTGGTTGATCTCATTCATGACAAAGCTGAAAAGCTCGACAACTTCCACGACGGCATCATCTCATGCAGGGTGATGGTCGAAGTGCCTCATCGGAGCCAGAGGAAGGGTGTTTCGTACAATGTGCGTGTCGACCTGAGCGTTCCCGGGGGCGAGGTGATCGTCAGGCGGGAGCCCGGCGAGGATCTTTACGTGTCCATCTGCAACGCTTTCGAAGTTGCGGAGAGACAGCTCAAGGAGTATGCGGACAGGCAGCGTGGGGACGTGAAGCGGCGTGAAGCGAAACCCGTGGGACGAGTGGTCCGCATTTTTCCCGAAGACGGCTATGGTTTTCTCGAGAATATGGAGGGAGGCGAGGTCTATTTTCACGAGAATGCTGTCCTTGGAGGTAAGTTCAAGGAGCTCGAAGTGGGAAGCCTGGTCACTTTCGTCGAACGTGAGGGAGATGAGGGCTCCCAGGCGAGCAGTGTCAACCTGGCCTGAAGTCCCCATGGCTCCTCAAGCAAAGGCAGCCGTAGCCCATGTTGGGTATCGATATTCTCATTGTGCTGGTCTTGATCCTCATCAACGGTCTCTTCTCCATGTCCGAGATCGCCATCATCTCGGCCCGCAAAGCTCGTTTACTGCAGCAGGTCGAAGAGGGGGACAAGAAGGCCAGGATCGCACTGGACCTCGCCAATGAGCCCAACATGTTGCTCTCCACGGTACAGATTGGGATCACCCTGGTGGGAGTCCTGAGCGGAGCTTTCGGTGGAGTGACTCTCGCCCGTGAATTCGCCCACTACTTCAACCGCTTCAGTTTCATCTATCCCTACGGCGAGAGCGTGGCACTGGGGGCGGTTGTCCTTTGCATCACGTACCTGTCATTGATCATCGGGGAACTGGTGCCGAAGCGCATTGCGCTCAATCATCCCGAGAAAATCGCCGTCCGGGTGGGGGGGGGCATGCGATTCCTTGCGGCCGTTGCCGCCCCTGCGGTCCACCTGCTCAGCGCCTCCACGAATCTGGTATTGCGGGTGATACGGTTCAAAGCCTCGGAGGAACCTCCGGTGACCGAGGAGGAAATCAAGATCCTCATCGAGCAGGGGACGGCCGCGGGGGTGTTTCACGAGGCGGAGCAGGAGATGATGAGCCGCATCCTCAGACTGGGAGACCGGCGCGTCGGCGCGCTCATGACTCCCAGGAAGCGGATAGTCTGGCTCGATGTCAACGATTCGGCCGAAAAGAACCGGCGAAAGATAGCCAAAAGCGTCAGATCCCGCTTTCCGGTCTGCCAGGGGCGCCTGAGCAATGTGCTCGGCGTGGTTCACGTCAAGGACCTCCTGACGAGGTGCCTGAGCGGGCGCGCATTGGACATACGCTCGGGCTTGCAGCAGCCGCTTTTCGTGCTGGAGAGCACCCATGCTCTCAGGGTTCTGGAGCTGTTCAAGGAATCGGGAACCCAGGTGGCCCTGGTGGTGGATGAATATGGAACCATCGAAGGGCTGGTCACCCTCACGGACATTCTGGAATCGATCATCGGAGATATCACTTTCCTGGATGAGACCGAGGAGCCTCCCATCGTTCAGCGTGGAGACGGGTCCTGGCTGGTGGACGGCATGATCCCGGTGGATGAGGTGCGGGAAGTCCTTGATGTCGCGAGATTCCCCGACGAAGAGGCCGGGGACTATGAAACGCTTGGAGGCTTTGTTATGAATGTCCTCAAGCGCATTCCCCGGACCGGGGATCGGTTTGAGTGCTGCGGCTTTCAGTTCGAGGTCGTGGACATGGATGGTCATCGAGTTGACAAAGTTTTGATCAGCCGTCTCGTGGAATCTGATCCCATCAACTGATCCGCCCTGAGATGCCTTTTTCGAGGTTGATCATTGAGGGAATCTCGAGTCGTTGCTCTTGCGCCAGGCGGTCAATGGATTCATCGATCGCCAGACTTCATCCTCCCGCGCGAGAAACAGCCGCCGCCCTTTCATCCCTTACTGGTCCGTTTTTTGCTCGATCACGTCCAGCTGAGGTGCCTCGATGAGCCGGAGCACCCTTGCGCCGGCGCCTGAAGCCGCAGTCCCCATGGAAGTTGAGGACACGCCTCACGATGGTAAACGAAAAGATCAAGCCGCAGGCTCATCGTGAGCAGATGCAGCTTATTTCACCTTGTCAAATGGAACTTCCTTGTGAATAGGCTGGAAGCCGTGGAGCATGAGAACGCCATGAAGCTGCTGAGATTCTGGATGGGAGCCATGGTGCTGGCGTTGTTGGCGTTCGCCGCACCGTTCGAGACCATTGCGCAGGAGCCGAGGGACGGGCTGGAGTCCGAACTGCTGGTGGAGAGTAATGCGAGAGGGCGTTTTTCCCGGGATTTCCGGAACGGTCGGCTTCGATTCTTCGGGGCCGACCGGCAGGGCGCCGTGGCGCCCGGATTCACCCGGAGACCTTCGTCGGCGGTGGAGGCCGGCAGTGATTTTCTGGCCCGCTACGGAAAGCTCTTCGGCCTTCGGGACCCTGCCAGGGAGCTGCGCCATGAGCAGGTCCGGAAGACCGCCGACGATCGATCGATCATCCGGTATCAGCAGGAGCACGTTGGAGTACCGGTCGTCGGTGGCGAGTTGATCGTTCAAACCACGGGCGACGAGGAGCGGGTGCTTTCCGCTGGAGGCAAGATTGCCGCTGACCTCAGTGTGAACGTGAGCCCGAGCGTGGGGCCTTTCGAGGCTCAGGATACCGCCCTCAACCTGGTCGCCAAGCATTACGGAATTGAAGCCGACAGGTTCTCCGTCACCGAACCGGAGTTGTGGGTGTACGATCCTCAGTTGCTCGGGGGGCCGGGGCGCGGGCAGTCCCTGGTGTGGCGGATGGAGGTGCTGCCCCGGGAAACCCTCCCCATCAAACAGTTCGTGCTCATCGACGCCCATCGAGGGGCGGTGGCCCTCCATTTCAACCAGGCGGACAGGGCGCTGAACCGGAAGGTCTATGACGCAAGAAACCTCGAGTCTCTTCCCGGAACACTGGTGCTGTCCGAAGGCCAGCCGCTGACCGCGGATGCCGATGTCAACAATGTCTACAGGTACATGGGAGATACTTACAACTTTTACAAGAACCACCATCAGCGGGACAGCATCAACAATGCCGGCATGACCCTCATGTCTACGGTGCACTTCGGCTCCAATTATCAGAATGCCTTCTGGGACGGCACACAAATGGTCTTCGGAGACGGCTTCGTCGCCGATGACGTCGTCGCCCACGAAATGACCCACGGAGTGACGGATCATGAATCCCGTCTCTTCTACTACTACCAGTCGGGCGCCATCAACGAAGCACTGTCCGACATCTGGGGCGAATTCGTCGACCTGACCAACGGCGTGGGAAACGATTCCGATGCCGTGCGCTGGCTCATTGGCGAAGACCTCCCCATCGGTCCCATTCGCAGCATGAAATCACCCCGTCAGTTCGGGCAGCCCGAGAGAATGATGGATTCCACCTACTACTACTGCGGGTCGGGAGATAACGGCGGAGTTCACTACAACTCGGGAGTGGCCAACAAGGCCGCCTTTCTGCTGACTGACGGGGGAAGCTTCAACGGTTATTCGATTCCGAAGCTGTCGGGCGGCATTCCCATGGTGGCCAGGCTGTTTTACGAGGTTCAGACCAACCTTTTGACTTCGGCGGCCGATTACCAGGACCTGTACAATGCCATGATACAAGCGGCGGACAACCTGGGATTCAGTGCCGCGGATCGCCAGTCCGTGGTGAGCGCGGTCAGTGCCACGGAAATGAATCAACAGCCTGCCGGGTGTCCGGCGACGGATGCGCCGAGTCCCACATGTCCTTCGGGCCAGACGGTTGTCCTCTTCCACGATGATCTCGAGAACCTCTCAAGCGGCAACTGGCAGAAATCCTCCACCCAGGCACCCTGGTACTATCCTCCCAACAACAACCCGTATGGTTTTGACGCCACTTATGCAACCAGCGGCATCCAAAACTTCTGGGGTGACAACGTGGACCGCTCCGCTGACTATGCCATGGCCATGCGTCGTGATATTTCGGTCCCGACAAACCGGTCCGTCTTTCTGCAGTTCAACCACGCTTACAGCTTTGAAACCAGTTCGACCAGCGGTGTCGGATTCGACGGGGGCATGGTGGAATACAGCACCAATGGTGGAGCTTCCTGGACCGATGCGGGCGCCTTCTTCACGCACAACGGCTACAGCCATACCCTCTCTTCCGCTTACGACAACCCCCTGAAGGGACGGAAGGCCTTTTCAGGAGCCAGCCGCGGCTATATTTCCTCCCGTCTTGATATTTCCCCCCTGGCCGGACAGAATGTCCGGTTCCGGTTCCGAATCGGCACGGACTACATGGTCGCGGACCTGGGATGGTTCATCGATGATATCATTGTATTCTCGTGCGGCGGCGGCGAGAGCTCGGGGCTCATCAACGTCAACACCCCCAGCGGGAGCGAGGTCTGGATGGCCGGCAAGCGGCACGTCATCACCTGGACCTGCACACCCGAAGTCGGAAGAAGCGTCAGGATTGAGCTGTGGAAGGGCGGCAGCCTGGCCCGGGTCATACGCAGCGCGGCGCGATACAAAGCCGATGGAACCGGCTCCCTCACCTGGCTGATTCCCCGGAGGCTCGAGCCGGGAGACGATTACAGCATTCGAATCGTTGGAAGGACCAGCGGGATCGGTGTGAGCCATCCAGCCTTCACCGTCGTACCTTACGTGCGCTGAATAACGGTATTTTCACGGCCGCGCGGGCGTTGCCCGCGTGGTCATGCCCCCCGGGCAATCCCGCCATGGAACGACAGACCCTCGGCGCGGCACGCCGCCCGGCCCCACTCTAGAGCCAGCCCCCCAGCAGGAGAGCCGCCGCCAGCATCGCGACGGCCACCCTGTAGTAGCCGAAGATTTCCAGTCCATGACGGTTCAGGTAGCTCACCATCCACTTCACCGAGATGACGGCGGAAATGAAAGCCGTCACCAGTCCCAGAAGCAGGGCCGCCGCGTTGAATGCCTCCATCATTTCGCGGCCATGCTTCAGAGCGTCGAACACCGTTGCGGCTCCGAGGGTGAGGACGCCGAGCAGAAAACTGAACTCCACGGCGGCGGGAGTGGAGAGCCCCACCAGGATGCCCCCGAGGATGGTGGCCAGACTCCGGCTGACCCCGGGCCACATGGCAAGGCACTGAATGAGGCCGATAACGAGAGCCATCCGAACGTTCATGGTGGAGAGGCCGGTGCCCTGTCGCGGCAGTGACCGGCCGGACCTGCGCACGCGCTCGATCCAGAGGATGGCGAGGCCGCCGATGAACCAGGCGAAGATAATGGGCCAGGGTCCAAAAAGGTACGATTTGATTGCCCTGTGAAGGACAAGACCGATGGCGGCCGCAGGCAGGAAAGCCGCCACGAGGTTGACAACCATGCGCAGCCCCTCGGGGCTCCTGCCCAGAAGCCCCAGGGACATCTGCCTCACCCGCTTCATGTAGAGCCCCAGCACGGCTATGATGGCGCCGGCCTGGATGCAGATGGCGTAAGCGTCCGCGGCATCTTTGCTCGATGGAGACCGCGGGCCCGGTGAGTCGCCGCCCGCTCCGATTCCCATGATGCGCTGGGCTAGAAGCAGATGTCCCGTGGAGCTCACGGGCAGATATTCCGTCATCCCCTCGACAATCCCGAGGACAGCCGCCTGGAAGTAGGTCATCCCCTTCGAGGTCTGGCGCGAGTCCCCACCAGGTGGCGCCTCCGTGGCAGCCGATGCCGGGCTCGGTACGGACAGGGCACCAAAGAGCATCGTCAGGAGCAGAGCGGTGATAATTCGACGATTTGATGTCATTTCGAATCCTGAGTGTGTTGGTGGCGGTCTCAGGGCAAGGCATCGAGCCCGGGGGAGTGACCTTCGCTCGGACTCCGAGCACGCCCCGATCATGGAGTGAACAGCTTATAGCTCCATTGAGCATCGGTGTCCATGCCGCATGATCCGGCTCGAACCGTCTTTCTGCTCCAAATTCAGCGGCGGTCAGGGTTTCCATTCGTGGGATGGGCGCTTATATGAAAGCATGTCATGCGGGTGCGGCAGGTCTCGCCCCGCCCTCCGTGCCACCCGAACCCTGTGTGTTGAACGGGCATTCCTTTCACAAGGCCCGTTATGGAGTGAATGAATCCAGTCGATGGGGGCAATCCAGCCAGGCGAAAGGGAACCATGAAAAGTGCGCTCAAGCTGTACAACACCATGTCACGAAGCAAGGAGCCCTTCGAATCCAGACATGGGCATATCGTCAAGATGTTCACCTGTGGACCTTCCGTGTATCGGAGACCCCACGTGGGCAATTACAGAACTTTTGCCTGGGAGGATTTGCTGCAGCGCTACCTGGCATACCTGGGCTACCGGGTGGAGCGTGTGATCAATCTGACCGACATCGAGGACAAGGCCCTTGCCGAGGCCGAGCGTCATGAGGTGGATGTGGGGCGGCTCACCGGCGAAGTCGTCGACCGCTTCGTCGATGAATGCCGTCAGCTCAGGATCGACCTGCCGGAGGCTATTCCACGATCATCGACTTCCGTGGACCAGGCCGTCGAGTTGATCAAGGTGCTCCTCGAGAAAGGCTGCGCCTACCGCCACAAGGGAGATATTTTCTTCGATCCGCTCAAGTACGACGGCTTCGGCAGGTTGTTCGGCCTGGACATGAGCCGTTGGCCCGCCGGCAGGCGTCGCTTCAGGCGGGACACATATCCCGGGAGGCGATGGAACCTCGGTGATTTCATTCTGTGGCACGGCGCGAGGGAGGGGGACGATCCCACCTGGAACACCGAGATCGGGAGGGGAAGGCCCGCGTGGAATATTCAGGACCCGGCCATAATCATCAAGCACCTCGGGGCCTCCATCGATGTCTGCTGTGGTGGAATCGACAATCTCTATCGGCACCATGATTACAACCTCGCGGTTGTCGAGGCGGCGTCAGGAGTCGACTTCGCCCGCTTCTGGATTCATGGAGAGCACCTCCTCAGCCGGGGCAAGAAGATGTCTAAGAGCCTCGGCAATATCGTGTACCTGGAGGACCTGCTCCGGGACGGCCGCACCCCGGAGCACGTGCGATTCTTCCTCCTTTACGGACATCACCGGGAGCGGATGAACCTCACGCCTTTAAGGTTCGAGAAGGCGGCGGCCCGGCTCGATGAACTCCGGAGCCGGGTGAAGCGCATTTTGTCGGATGAGGTTGCGGTCGGCCGGGGAGCGATGCCTGGTGACGACCCGGCCGGCCCGATGATGAACGATTTCGACAGGTACATGAACGACGACCTGAATGTCAGATCGGCCGTCGATTCGCTGATGCTGCATATGGAAGGCATCGAGCGATTGTGGAAGGCCGGTTCGCTGGGGGAGGCCGGGACGCAAAGGGTCAAGAGCGCTCTCATGAGAATCGACGGAGTTCTTCAGTTTCTTTTCTGAGCTGAGGAGGGGGCGGGGGCGAGCCTGTGTTGGAGCACTGATCCCCGTCAGCGGGCCGGCCCGCGGCTTCGGCAAGATGGAGGGATGGCGCGACGGGGTCTCCGTGCGTCCGGTCTTCGATTTGGGTGGAGAACCCATGGCAGCCGGCTGTCGCGCTGAGCCGGAAGCTCAGGATCGTGATGTCATCGGCCTGCTGGGCATCGCCCTGGTGCTGCCTGACCTCGCTCAGCACGTTCTGGCAGATCGCCTTTGGATCTTGAACGTTTGGCGCTTTGAGCGACTCCGCGAGGCGAGCTTCAGAAAAGAGCTCGCTCTCGGCATTGAAGGATTCCGTGACACCGTCCGTGTAGAGAACGAGGATATCTTCGGGTTCGAGCCGGAATGTGCCATCGGTGTAAACCGCATCCTCCATGATGCCGATGGGGAGGCCCCTGCCGTTTTGACGGTCGATGCCCACGGCAATCACTTCGCCCCGGCTGATCCGCAGCGGCGGATTCTGACCGGCGTTGCAGTAGGTGACCTGCCCCGATTTCATGTCGCAGATGAAGAAAAACATGGTCACGAACATGGCCGAAGGGTTCTCGGATGCAATCATCTGGTTGATTCGGGTGAGGGTGTCCGCGGGACTGAGATTGCCGCTGGCCGTGCCCCTCAGCAGAGCCCGGACCCTCATCATGAAGAGCCCGGCGGGAATTCCTTTTCCCGATACGTCAGCCACCACGACCGCCATGTGGTCGTCGTCCACGAGGAAGAAATCATAGTAATCGCCGCCTACCTCCTTGGCCGGCTCCATCTGAGCGAACATGCACACGTTCGGCGCCTGGGCAAAAGGAGGGAAGCATTGTGGCAGCATTTCCTGCTGGAGCTGTCTCGCCAGCCGCAGCTCTCCCGCCAGGGACTCCTTTTCGGCCGCCGCTCGCGCGACTTCACACGTGTAGTTCTTGAGGTCGCCGACCATCCGGTTGAAGGCCCTTGCAAGATCTCCCAGTTCATCCCGGGATCGAATATCGATGAGTTGCTCGAAATCGCCCCGGCTGACCATTTCGGTCTGAAGCCTCAGACGGCGCAATGGTCGCGCGAAGACATAGGAGAAGCCCATGACCAGCACCAGGGTTGCGGCGACGGTTCCACTCACCACCTGGCTCACCCTGCGACTCACCTGGCCGCTCGCTCGACGAATTTCCTCCGCCGGCCTGTAGAGCTCGAGGACGTAAATCACCTCATCCGTTTCGTCCAGCACCGGTGTCAGGTGGCTGAACCATTCCCCCTCGTCGTCGGTGAAGAAGCCGTGCTGGGGGCGTTTCTCCCGGAGGGCCTGCCAGAATATCCGGCGATCAGCGGGTACGATGCACGGCATGAAGATGGCCCCTCGCCAGATGTTGATCCCGTAATGGAAGTGCCCATCCTGAATCTTATGAAGAATCCATTTGGGGGTTTGTTCGGCCTGCTTGCCGTCCATGATCCCTGAAATGGTGCGATGCAACTTCTCATAGACGGCGCCTTCCCTGTCCTCGGGCTTCTGGATGGCTTTGAGATCAGCCAGCGAGATGTTGTGAAGCACGGCCCGGGCAAGGGTGGACGATCTGCGGAGGGATTCCTCCATCACTTCCGCACTCATGATGCTGTAAACTCCGTCGCCCACCAGCAGGGCGGTGAGCACGACGATGGCGACGAGTGGAATGGAGAGTTTGAAGAAGAAGGGCACTCGCAGGTTCCGGCAGACACGGCAAAGACGGCCGGCGAAACAGGCGAGAAGAAAGAGCGGTAAAGAGCATGCGATCCAGGAGGCGGTTCGCGCGGGAAGCCGAATGGAATAGGAACGGATGGCTTCGGGCTTCGGGCCAAAGGTCAGAAAAGCTCGGTTGGCGAGGTCAAAGGAGCACAAGTTGCCAAGGGCGGAATCGTAATGGAAAAGCCCGACCAGGGCGTCGCTGAAGGGATAGTCCAGGTCGAGCGGGTCCAACACTTCCCGAACGGAGCCGGTCTCGTCAAACTGGACCCAGGTGCGGTTTCCCTTGCTGGCGACCGTCAGGAGCGGGGGCGCGTGCCGCGAGGTTTGAGCGAAGAATACTTCATCGGGGGCCAGCAGTTTTCCCCTGTCAAAGCCGACCGTTCCGATCTCGCGGATTCTTTGCCCGGATGGCGCATATTCGACGATCCTGCCGGAAACACCCGAGGAGACGTAGATGTTCCCGTTCGGCCCCACCGCTACGGCTTCCCAGTGATCCAGGGGATCGTTTCTCTCACCGAGGGCCTGGACCTGTTCCGGGAGCCGTCCGGAGTCTATCCTGACTTCAGTGGAAGGCGGGACTTTCCAGATGTTGAACTGATATTTGATGTTGTTCGCAAAATAGTGGTTCCCATGCGAGTCGAAGGCGTAGGTGATCTCGGGGTATTGCTGTGGATTTCTGAAGATGATGGTGAGCAGGATCTCGGGAGTCAGAGCCGGATACTTGTACAGGGAATAGCGGTAGCCGAGAAACTCCCGGGTCTGAAGAGCGTAGATATTGCTCTGGACGACGATGCCTTCGGGACCGGGATAGAGTTTTCTCACCATGTAATAGCGGCTGTCGTCGTCCCGCTCGATGGCGTGGGATCCCACGGCTTCAAGCCCACGACCGCCGGGTAAGGGGCGCAGCACCAGGAGAGTGTTCTTCTCCTTTTCGAGCACGTAGAGTGCCTGGTCGGTGAGGGTGTAGGCCACGGGATTTCGGAATGTCCTCTCCGCACGGTATCCGGTGGCCGCCATGACGAGACAAGCCAAGCCGGCCACGAGGAACAAAGCTCCCGCCGGTCCCAACCTGCAGCACACGCCGCTCATGAAGTGAATTCCCCCTCATCCCTGCGGTTTGCGGAGAGGAGGGTGAATATCAGGACCCGTGTGCCCCTCCTCCCTCTTCGAGGGTCAGGCGATCTCATCGAGTGCCTGACGTTGCATTTCCGCAAGGTAATCGTCGAGTTCCTCGAGGCTTGAGAAGATTTGAAGAGATGGAAGCGCGTTGATGATCTCGAAGACCCTCTTGACCTGCCGCTGGGGATTGACGAGGAGAAAGGCTCCCCCGCGACGCTGAAGGTCCTTTTTGGTCTTGAGAACCACGCGCACTCCCATGCTGCTGATGTACTCGACGCCGCCCATGTCCAGGGTGATCACCCTGGCTGCGCCACCCTGTATCAAATGGTCCATCTTTTTCTCAAGGGTCTGGTGCGTGTTGGTGTCGAGTGAGCCGAAGGCGGAAACCACAAAAACCCCGGCCTGTTTTTCGGTTGATGTGACCGTCAAGGACATGGAGCATTCTCCTCTTTGATGAGACGTTGCATAGCTCCCCGATCAGCTACGGGGTATTGAATACGATCAGCAGTACGTTCCACTCACCGATGCGGTCATAGTGGATTTCGCCGGCCAGTTGTCTGACCAGGTGAATTCCCAGGCCGCCTATTTCTCGTTCCGCAAAATCCTGATCCAGGTCCGACGGCATGAATTTCGTCGGGTCGAAGGGAATGCCCGTATCCCTGAATTCAACGCACAGGCGTCCGTTATCCCGAACGTGGCAGGCCACCTGGACCGATCCCCGTGAATCCGGATAAGCATATAAGGCGATGTTGGTGAAAACCTCCTCCAGGACAAGTCGAATGTCTTGAGCCAGATCGGACGGTGGATTCGAACCTTGAAACTCTCCGAGAACAAAGTCCACGAGAGCATCCAGGGATTCCAGATCCGCCTCCAGTTCCATTGGGCTCCTCTGTCCCCCGTCGGAGCGGCTTCCGATCGAAGTGCCATCGACTTGCGCCGCCATATGCAGACGATCATGTCTCCTGTGTCACCGCAGTTCATCCAAGATGCTGCCTGAGTGTGGCGTGCGTTCTTCCAGCTCATGGCCTCGCAGAGCTTGGGTATTTGATCGGCTGAAGGCCCACTTTTCCTCAAATGGAATTCCCGCGCGGCTAAAATCTCGTTTGGGCGCACTGACCGATGTGCTCCATAATCGGCGTGAAGCGGACGGTGGAAAAACGCTCAGCCGGGCCGGGAATCGCGTCTCTGACCGCCGAGGCCCGAAGAGCAGTGGATTTATGGGGAGCCAGTGGGTGGCTGGGCCGACTGCCGCACCGATCTTGTGATCGAGAGGGAGGACTCTTTGAAAGGAATCCGGCATCGTTCCGGCCTGGTCCAGGTGGCGGGCATTTGCCATCTCCATGAAGCACGCATGCTGCTTGACGCAGGGGTTGACCTGCTCGGCTTTCCCCTCGCGCTCGACTTTCACGAGGAGGATCTCCCCGGCCACGAGGTGGCGCGCATCGTCAGGCTTCTCGGCCTGGAACAAAGGGGAGTGCTGATCACCTACCTCACCCGGCCCGAGAAAATTGCCGCACTGGTGCGGCAGATCGGCGTTCAAAACGTTCAGCTCCATGGACGTGTGACTCGCGGGAGTCTCCATGAACTGCGAAAGCTGGTGCCGGGCCTGGCCGTCATCAAGAGCCTCATTGTCCGCGAGAGCAACCTTGGGGAACTGGAAACAGAGATTCGAGTCCTGGAGGACCTGGTGGATGGCTTCATCACCGACACCTTCGACCCCGAGACCGGAGCCTGCGGCGCCACCGGTCGGACGCACGACTGGCATGTCAGTCGCCGGCTGGTTCATACGGCGAAAAAGCCGTTGATCCTTGCCGGTGGGCTCTCGCCGCGCAATGTGGTCCAGGCCATCCTGACGGTCAGACCGTTTGGAGTCGACGCCCACACGGGGCTCGAGGATTGCGACGGCCGCAAAGACCCTTCGAAGGTGCGGGAATTCGTGAATGCGGCGAAGCTGGGTTTTGCATGCACCTTGGGACCTGGGTCCCCTGCCGGTGCGTGTAGGATCAATTAGGGGCCGCCCATGGGATCAGCCTCTCCTCGAGCTGGCGTCTACGGGATACACCCGCCGCGGGGAACGGTGCAAAGGGTGCAGCTTGAAAAAGGGCTTGAGCTATGCTAGCAAGATGATCTTCAATCATGATATGAAGACGTGATCGGGCTGGCTCCTTTTATTGCTTCGATACTCTCAGCGAAACCGGAAGAAAGGAATAGACCGTCATGGCGGAAATCGCCCCTTTCAAGGGGCTGCGTTATAATCCCGAACGAATTCCCAACTTGAGCCAGGTCGTCATCCCGCCTTATGATGTGATCTCCGCCCAAGAGCAGGAGTTGTTCTATGGGTGTAACCCATACAACATGATCCGCCTGGAGCTCGGAAAACCGACCCCCGATGACTCCGATGCCTCCAATCCGCACACCCGGGCCGCAGCCTATCTGAAGGAGTGGCAAAGAACTCAAATCCTCATTCGTGACGACAGGCCGGCGCTCTATTATTATGAGCTGGATTTCAAGGGGGCGGCGGGACGCCAGGAAACCCGGTGCGGTTTCCTCTGCCTGCTGCGGCTTGAGACCTTTGACTCAGGGGGAGTCCGACCGCACGAGCGAACCTTTCAGGCGGTCAAGGATGAGCGGTTGAAGCTGATGCTCGCCTGCAACGCCAATCTGAGCCCCGTATTTGCTCTCTATTCAGACCCGCATCAGTTGGTGGATCATACCTTGCAAGTCTCTCGCGAGCCGGAACCCGTCATGGATTTCCGTGACAGGGAGGGCATGGAGCACAGGATCTGGAGAGTTCATAACCAGCAGGCTCTGCAGACGGTTCAGAGCCTGATGAGGAGCAAGGCGATCTTTATTGCCGATGGTCACCATCGGTATGAGACCGCCCTGAATTACCGTTCCATTCAGAGGGAACGCCATCCGGGCGCCGGCGACCATGCCCCTTTTGAATATATCATGGTGTATCTTTCCAACATGAACCGGAACGGACTGACCATCCTGCCGACGCATCGATTGCTCCGCCATCTGGGTGATTGGTCCGTCGACGCTTTTCTGCAGGCGGCGGCATCGTTTTTTGAGATTGAGCCGTTCGGGAATTCAGAGGCCGGCCGCAAAACCTGGGCCGGGGCACTGGCTGCCGCCGGAGCCTCGAGGCAGACGGCCATGGGTTTCTTCAGCCGGCGCGCCTCGTCCGTGTTTCTCCTGAAGGCCAAAAGGGATGTCCTGCCGAGCCTGCTGGCCGACAGCGGCATTCCCGAGGTCCTGCAGGGTCTCGATGTCGTGGTGCTGGACCAGGTGATCCTGAAGCACCTGCTCGCTCTCCCGGACACCTTTCTGGCAAATTCCGACAATATCCACTTCAAGCACAACCTCGATGAGGCGTTCAACGATGTGAGGTCGGGGCGCTACGATGCCGGCTTCTTCATCAACCCCACACGCATAGACCAGGTCCAGGAGGTGGCCAGCGCAGGGCTGATCATGCCTCATAAATCAACCTATTTTTATCCCAAGGTTGGGAGCGGCATGGTGATTCATCCGATCGTGTGCGGTGAACGCGTTGTCCCGTAAGATCACGGTGTGCATCAGGAGCCCGAAGGGATGCCGGCTCTGCATCGCGTCCATGACAGGGGTCTCGCGGTCCTGAATGGATGGTGGAGGTCGGCACTCCACCAAGGGATTTCTCCTTTTTAAGGCACTGGATTTGCTCACTCGAGATTCCCTCTTTTCCGGTAAGTTGTTGATCTATCAGGAGCAAAGAGGATATCGATTCTCCATCGATGCCGTTCTCCTGGCGGGGCTGGCGGCGGTGAGGCCAGGAGATCGAGTGCTGGAGCTGGGAAGCGGCTGTGGCGTAGTGCTCCTGATACTCGCTTTTCGGGGGCTCGGTGAATCGCTTGTCGGAGTGGAGATTCAGCACGACCTCGTCTCCCTTTCCAGGAGAAACGCCCGGGAGAATGGGCTGGAAGGGCGGGTCAGGTTCCTCCATGCTGATTATCGCGCAGTCTCAAAGGTATTGCCGCCTCAGGGCTTCGACCTGGTGGTCAGCAACCCGCCGTACAGGCGACTTCATTCGGGGAGGGTGAATCCCGACTCCCAAAGGGCCATTGCGAGACACGAGCTCGCAACCACCCTTCCCGATCTCTTCAAGGCGGCGGATTACCTTCTGCCGGATGGCGGGCGAATGGGTGTGAACTATCCAGCCGCAAAGCTCGAGTCACTCGTGATGGCTGCTCATGCAGCCGCAATCCATCCCAAGGAACTCAAGCTAATACTTTCGTATCCCG
>Ga0073932_1003030_pt1 | contig 23917 bp, 20 predicted proteins | sample DewCreD2012metaG_FD_76967 | JGI IMG/M metagenome (GOLD analysis project Ga0073932, IMG submission 76967) | Hot spring sediment bacterial and archeal communities from British Columbia, Canada, to study Microbial Dark Matter (Phase II) - Dewar... ...
AAGACGGGGCCGGCAAGTCCGCCCACGTGATGCTCCAGATGCTCGTCGACGACCTCGCCACTCACCTCGGCACCGGCAAACCCTACGAGGACGTAACCATCCTGATCCTCCGCCGCTTGCCATGAAAAGCCCGCGGATGCCCCCCTTCCGGCCGCAGCCGTGTCCCACGCTCCCGCGCCGTTCCAGCCGCATCGCCGCCTCGGCCCGAAGCGTCACCGAGGGCATCCGTCGCCGTTGGTATGTCAGCCCCCGCCGTCAGCAGCGGCTGTTGTGGTCGTAGCCGTTACCACGTACCACCGGCAACGAACCACGGATACCCATCCCCCTTTCCCCCGATCCCCTTGTCACTTTGTCAGATGTTCCGGCCCCCCGAACGCTTTCCCCGTCAGCTTCTCATACGCCTCGATATACCGCTTCCGCGTCTGCTGCACCACGTCCACCGGCAGCTCCGGACCGGGTGGCTGCTTGTTCCACTGCCCCTTGTCCACCAGCGTCTCCAGGTAGTTCCGGACGAACTGCTTGTCGAAACTCGGCTGGTCGTGCCCAGGCTCGTACTCCTCAGCCGGCCAGAACCGCGACGAGTCCGGTGTGAGAACCTCGTCGATCAGTATCAGCTCCCCATCCTCTGTCGTGCCGAACTCGAATTTCGTGTCAGCGATGATTACCCCGCGGGTCCGCGCATATTCAGCGGCCTTGCTGTACAGCTGAATGCTCAGGTCCGCTACCCGCCGCGCCAGGTCCGCCCCGATCACCTCGCCTGCCTGCTCGATCGTCATCGGCTCGTCGTGCCCTTGCTCGGCCTTGGTCGTCGGCGTGAAGATCGGCCGCGGCAACTGGCTGCACTGCTTTAGCCCCGCCGGCAGCTTCACCCCGCACACGCTCTGGGTCTGGCCATATTCCTTCCAGCCGCTGCCCGCCAGGTACCCGCGGACCACGCACTCCACCGGCACGACCTTCGCCTTGCGGCATACCATGGCCCGCCCGACCAGCTGATCCGCGGATCTCTCCAGCCCCTTCGGCACCCGGTCGCGCGAAACCACGTACTCCAGATGGTGCGGCACCAGGCCGTCGAACCGCTCGAACCAGAACTGGCTGATCTGCGTGAGCACGGCCCCTTTGTCGGGAATCGGCGTCGGCAGTACCACGTCGAATGCGCTGATCCGGTCCGTAGCCACCAGCAGCATCCGGTCGCCCAGGTCGTAAACATCCCGCACCTTGCCCCGCCGCGGCGTGAAACCCGCAATCTCCGTTCGCGTCAGAACCTGGCTCATAATCCTCACCATTTCCACGTTCGCACCGTTTCGTTGAACATGCGGACGTCGCGTCCGCGCCGGCAGGAAGAATTGTATGGGGAACACCCGCGCCGGCAAACATCCCCAAGGTGAAGCGGCGGTCAACCGCCGGTTGACCGCCAACAAGGAGATGATTGCAGACCAGGCCCGACGCTCAGAACGCTACGGCCGCGTTTTCCGATCTGCAAGCCGGTTCCTCGAACCAGCTCATCCCCCACACTCATCTCCCCCGCCCACCGCGATTCTGCCGCCCACGCTCCGCCAACCGCGCTTGCCTCCTGCGCTCGCGCAGACGGCCATCCGGGACGAATGCCTTCTCCAACTGGCGAATTTGCCGGTCAAGCAGCAAGTTGGCTTGATGGTTCAGGCAGATGACGATGTTGGCAGCAGTCTCTGCGGAGCGACTGTCCATGCAGGGCCTGTAGATCTCGTAGGACTCGTCGTCACGGTAGCCCAGTTTCCATATGGCCTTTGATGATGTTCTGCTTGCCAGACCGAGCAGCCTGGACCATCTGACCGATCGTGCGGTCGTGTTTCTCCAGGAAGCGCTCGCAGAAACGAACCGTGGCATCGCAAACAATCTGCGCGTTGCGATAGGAAAACAGGTAGCGGTACCCGCCATGCGCCGAAATGAAGCCCTTGCCTATGGTGCGGATTCTCCGCTATAGCGCAGTGCGGACTTTCGGCAGGCTCAAGACTGCCACGGCGAACAACATAGGACCTATAGGCCATACAGAACCTATACCCGCAGGACTGCCGGCCGTTTATATGTCCTATACGTCCTATTGGTCCTATGTTCTCGTTCGCCCTTGGCCCAATCACCTGCACCCCCGTCACTCAAACGCAATATGCCCGAACTCCTCCGGCTGGTGCCAGTCCGCCCCGATGTTCACCCAACTGCTGTTCTCGCCGTCGCCGGCCTTGCGGTCCCGCCCGAAGTTGGCGCCCCAGTGCTTGCCCGCCACCGGACCTTTCACCCCAATCGCCTGGAAGGGAACCGCCATCTCGACCACCCAGAAATCTTTGCCCTTGCCGGTCTTCACCTTGCAGCCCTTGCAGTCCCACGCCGAATCGCCGCTCACATCCGGCGCGCCCCGCTGGTCGGCGATCGTGCCGGCCGGGTTGACGATGATCTGGAAGTACTCCGCCGGGTCCGCTTTCTTCGCCGGGTCCAGGAAGATCTCCAGGTCGTCGTCCTGCCAAACCTCGCCGTCCCGCTCCGTCGTCGTCGCCTGCAGCTCGTCCATGGCTGGCTCGAGCATCTTCGCGATCACATACAGGTTCTCGTCGTCGTAACGCAGCCACACCTGCGTCTGAACGTTCTGCTTGACCGCCTTGCCGGTGTCCTCGCTGTAGAAACTCGTCAACGTCGGTTCGCCGAGCCCCTCGTCCAACTTGCCGTCCAGTTCCAGTGCCTTCTTCGCCCGCTGCACTACCGCGAACGGCTTGCCCTTCTCATCTGGCAGCGGTTCGATCTTGCCGGCCGCCCGGGTCGCGGGTGCAGCTGCCGCAGCCGCCTGCGTGTCGCCCGCCTTCACCTGCGCCGGACACTCCACCACCCAACCAATGGCCACCAACAGGCATACGACCATCGACAGCCTGCCTACCATGAGTCGCTCCTTTCTGCGTCTGTACGGAGGAAAGACGTGCCCGCCCGCCGCCAGCCGGCAGGCATCCGCATCCAGCCAAAGATATCCTAGCACGCCAATCCGGAAGTTGAAGCGCCGCAAGAGCCAAGCGCAAAAAGGAAGGCAGCCGGCCGCGGTTGAACCAACCGCCCACCGACTGCCTCGCATCGTTACCCCGAGGCGCGCAGAATCCCCTGTGCGCTTGGCAACGGGCCTTGGTGCCGGTCCCGCTGTCCGAGACCCGGTCCCCAAGCCCGATACCCGATTCGTCTACTGCCCCGCTGGCGCCGGAGCCGGTGCCGGTGCGGCACCCTCGCCGCCGTTCCCCCTGTCCTGCCCGCCTCCGCGACGCTGCCGACCGCCGCGCTCGCCGCGATCACCCGCCATCCGGCCGCCCGCCGACAGCAGCGCCTTCTGGCTCGGCTTGAGCACCCCGACCACCTCCGCCGCCACCGTCAAGCCAAGCTCCCGCTTCGACTCGGCGGTCGCCGCCGGCGAGTTGGCTTCGCGCTCGTACCGCTCGAAGACCGCCTCGATCTGGTTCTTCTGGACGTCCGTTAGCGTCCCGATCCCCAGTACCGACCGCTTCAGGACATCCGGGTTGCTGATCAGGTACGGCGGCAACCCCGCCTCCTGCAACTCCCGCCATTTCTTGAACTTCGCCTGCTGCTGCGGATCCAGGATCTTCTCGATCTCTTCATTGATCTTCGCCTGCTGCTGCCGAAACTGTGCCATCGGTCCTGTCGCTTGCATCTGCTGCAATTCCGCCTGCAACCGCTCGACCTTGGCGTCGTCGCCCGCCTGGGCCGCCTCGCGCAACTGCTGCCGCAGATCACGCATCTTCTGCATGTCTTCCTGGCTGGGCCGCTGACGCACCTGGCCTGGCTGGCCGGCCTGACCCGGCTGCCGGGCGCTGCGGTAGATCTCCTGCACCTTCGCCTGCTGTTCCGGCGTCAGGTTCAGCAACTGCGCCAGGTCCCGCCCGCCCATCATCCCGCCCCGCATACCACCGGCATCCGGCCGCATTCGCCGGCGCTGCTGCGCCTGGCCCTGTTGGCCCTGATCCCCGCCCGGCTGGGCCGCCTCCTGCGCCAACGCCGAACCTGCCACGACCAGCAACCCCAGCAGCCCCCACGCAAATCGACGCTTCATGGATGAATCTCCTTTTCGGTTCGACTAGACTCTTGCGGGTTCAGCCACGACAATGACCGCAGCCCGCGCCAATGTGTATAACGAGCCGGCGGCGACATCATTGCACCATGCGGAGCATTACGGCAAGTGCGAATTCAGCCGGCCCGAGCCGATTTTTGAGACCCGCTTTATGCAAATCGTCCTGATCGTCCTCTTTGCAGCCCTCCTCTCCCTGCCTAACCTGGCATTGGAGTACCCCCTTTACAGGCCGCTTACCGCCCCAACACCCACGCTCGCAGCCGCTGGCATCCTGACCTTGATCATCCCCATCCTGGCCGGCCTTGGATCCTGGGCCTGCCTGCGGCGACTCCGCCTGCCCGGCGGTTTCCCTTACGCCGCCACACTGTTCGGACACATACACGCAGGTATGCGACTCGGCCTGCTCCTTGCCTTCGCCCTGCTGGTCAGCCAGACCGGCTGGCTCGGCATGGTCCGCCACGGCTGGCACCTGGCACGCTTCCCCTTCCTCGACGAGTTCGCCTTGGTCACCCCCGTCCTTCTCGGCGCCGTCCTGTCCTGGCTCGTGCTCTACCCGGCCGACCGGGCGCTGCGCCAGGCCGCCGCCGCCACGCTGCCACCCGAACCCCATGCCCGACCCATCTGGTCGCTCCTTCAGTACCTGGACTTCCAGGTCCGCAACCAGATCCTCACTGTCCTGGTGCCCATGGGCCTGTTTATCGTCGCCGCTGATCTCATGGCGGTCTACGGCGACCGGCTGGTCGAGTGGACCGACTTGGCGTGGATCCCCGAGGCCGCACTGGCCGTGGTGGCGGCCCTGATCTTCCTGATCTCGCCCCTGATGCTGCGATTCATCTGGCAGACCCAGCGCATGGAGCCCTCACCCTTGCGCAGCCGCCTGGAAGACACCTGCCGCCGACTCGGCCTGAAATACCGCGACATCCTCATCTGGAAAAGCCACGGCGCTATGGTCAACGCCGCCGTCATGGGCCTCCTGCCACCCGTGCGATACATCCTGCTGTCCGACGGCCTCCTGGATCACCTCAGCCGCGAGCAGGTCGAGGCCGTCTTCGGCCACGAGGCCGGCCACGTCAAAGAGCACCACATCGCCTGGTACATGATTTTCGCCATCGGCAGCATGCTCGCCGTGAGCCTCGCCGGGGAATGGCTGAACCACGCTGCCGACCTCTCGCGCCAGGCAGTGGAACTGACGACCGCCGGAACCGTGGCATTCATCTGGATCGTGATTTTCGGCTGGATCAGCCGGCGGTTCGAACGGCAGGCCGACCTCTACGGCGTTCGCTGCCTCGACGGCGCCATCCCCTATTGTTCCCTGCCGTGCTGGCGGCACAACATCACGCCCCCCACGGCGATCGGCGAACAGGTGTGCACCTCCGCCGCCCAGATCTTCGCTTCCGCCCTGGAGGCCGTGGCCGCACTCAACGGCATCAGCAAATACGCCCGCAGCTGGCGACACAGCTCCATCGCCTCGCGGCAGGATTTCATTCGACAAGTCGCCTTCTACCCGGAATCCCTCTCACGGTTCGAACGCTCGGTCCGCCGGATCAAGGCCGCCCTCCTGGGCATCACCTTCACCCTGTCCGTGCTGGCCGCTTGGTTCTACTGGCCGATGCTCTGGCCCCGGCACCCGCAGGACTTCCAGTACCGCCGCGAGCCGGCCGTCTGGGTGCAACGGTCTTCCCCCGCTACCAGTCCCGCCAGTCCGGAACGTAATGCGGCCCGTTGTTGACCCCCACCGACCCGATCATGTGCTTCGGCGACGTCATCTTGCCCCCTTCGAGATCGTACGACTCGACGTGCCCGTCGCAACTGGCCGCGTTCGTCTGCCCGCGGTGCCGGAATGACGTCGTCGGGAAACCATTCTCTTCCCAGACGTCTGACACGCTGGCGCTGCCAAGCGTTGCCCGGAACATGCCGCCGTTGCCGCTGTAGATGTAGGGCGGGTCCAGCAAGGCGATGTTGGCGGGCAGACCCGTGGGATTGTTGGGGTCCACAATCAGCGCATCTGCGAACATGAAGACCAGTCCAGGCATCTGGATCGACTCGAGCTTCTGCCACGGCCGGTCCCGGATCTGGTGCCACCAGCCGGTCGTCGCCGCCGGCGTCAGGTAATATCCGTTGTACCCATACGTGCTGGTGACCTGCTCCTTCAGATCCATCGGCTGCGGCCGATATGTGCCCCACGGCTGCTCGGGACACTCGAAAACGCTGTCCTCTCCGAGCCCGGTCCGCAGGTACTTGTAGATCGGCGAAACCGTATGATCGACCTGGTTCGTCTCCACCTTGACCTGACCCCACCAGTAGGCGGTGACTCCGCGACTCCACCAGCTGCACGGCGGCATCGCCCCGCGCCCGTCGGTGGCGTACATGATCGCCCCGACCGCCAGCTGCCGCAGGTTCGACGCGCAGACCGTCTTCTTCGCCTGCGCCTTGGCGCTGCCCAGCGCCGGCACGATCAAACTCACCAGCAACGCCACGATCGCCACCACCACCAGCAGCTCGATCAGCGTAAAGGCGCGGCCAGGATCGTCTGTTGTCTTGCGCATCATCTCTCGAATCGCCAACCGGCCGCGGCCGTTGCTGTTCCCACGGACCGCGGATCGTCGTCCCTTCACCACTTGTTCCAGTTCGCCGCCAGAATCTGCAGATCGAAGACGTTGACCCGGCCGTCGCTGTTCAGGTCGCACACCGGGTCGTACCCGACCTCGCCCACCTGCTTGTTCCAACTGAGGCTCATGCGCTGCAGGTCGAAGACGTTCACCTTCCCGTCGTTGTTGATATCGCCCGGAATCCGCACGGCCGGCCCGAATGCCTGCAGCCCCGCCGGCCCTGTGCCGTAGACGTTCCCGTTGGCCACCACCACGCTGTTGGCGATCACCCCCGTTTCCGTCACCAGGAAGCCCAGCTCGGCCGGCGTCTTACGCACATCCAGCACCACCAGCTTCGACGTCGGACCCGTGAACGGACCCGTCTGCGTCGGCAGGTACACGATCCCGTCCGCGTACACCGGCTGGCTTGTCCAGCCCCCGGCTGCCTCCGTCCGCCACCGGAACTCGCCGGTGACCTTGTCGAAGGCGAACAGGCTCGGCCAGTCGATGTCCGGCTCCAGCGACGGGAACTTCGGGTAGCCGTCGCCCCCGCTGACCAGCACCAGGTCCGTCGTGATCACCGGGATCGTGTCCGTGCGCGGCGCCACCGCTTCCCACACCTTCGTCGGCACCGACCCGCTGGTGTCGATCTTGTACAGCTTCGTCGGCCCGTTCAGCGAACTGAAGGCATAGCTGACGACATAAGCAAACGACCCCTCGGCCGCCACGCCGCAGAAAAAGCCGTTGGCGCTCAGAGGCAGCTCCGGAAATGCGGCCCCCGTGACCCTGTCGAACATCAAAAACCTGCCCTCGAAATTCGCCACCATCACCTTGTTGCCCGACACCGCAACCGTGTTGGCCCCGCTCGTCCGCCCCACGGGTATGCTCCAGAGTACCTCCCCCGTCGCCCCATCCGCCGCGTACAACGTCGAACGACTCGTCCCGTCGTCCTTGTTGATATAGTCCACGATGTAGACGACACCGCCGGCCACCGTCGGGCTCGCGTTGACGAACATCTTGCCCTCGCCGGCCTCCAGGAACCATTTCTCGCCGCCGCTGGCGATGTCCAGCGCCGTCAGGCGATTCCTCTCCGCCACCAGCACGATCCGGTTCTTCTCGTCGATCGCCGGCCAGCTCCAACTGCCGACAAAGGGCGCTGGAACATAGGCAGTCCACGCATGCTGCCCCGTCCGCTCGTTCACGGCTACCACCGCCGTCGACGCCTGCCCTTGTGTGTTCAAAGAGGTGGCCAGGCCGATCACCTTGCCCAGGCCCACCGCCACACCGGCCTGGCTCACCCACGAAAACCCAGCTACCGAAAACCGCGGGCTGGACAATTGGGTTGGCCCCCCTCCAGAGGCCACACCCAAATGTCCCGGCCCGCCGCCAATCTGAGGATACGGTCCAGCCGTTGCCCGGCCGCCCGGCGAGGCTGCCATTGACGAGGCGATTGCAGCCATCACTGCCAACACCTGCACTGCCTTCACGGCTTCTTTCCTCCGGAACGCATCCGACGAACCACCGCACCGCACGCCAGCAACGCCAGGCTCATCGGCTCGGGCACAACCGCCAGCGCATCGACTTCCACTGCGTACCCCGCCCCTTCCGGAACCGTAATCCTCACGTATAGCGCCTCATCCAGCCCCGTCGCGCCGATATCCACCGGCGTCCCGCCGCCCGAGCCCTCGTACAACGCCACGGCCTGCGCGTACGTCAGGTTGGCAAAGTCCGACAATTGCAGCGCCGGGTTCACCGGCTTCAGAAAGTCGGACAACACCGACCCCGGCGTCCAGTCATAGGCCCCGCTGTCGAGATACCCCAGCGTCGGGTATAGCATGTCGGCAAAAACGTTCGGCACCAGATGCCAGTTCAATCCGTCGCCGCTGACCTCGATCAGACCCGGTTCGCTCCGCAGCAGCGAAGGGTTCGCCGGCAGCCTCGTGCCGCTGTAATCAGGATCGCTGAACATCGCATGACCGAACACGATCAAGTCGACCCCATACAGGTGCGACGCGTCATTCCGGATCGGCTCATCGAACGACACGACCAGCTGCCCGCCCGGCGCAATGCTGACGATCTCATCCGGTCCCCACGGACCGTTGAACAGGCTTACCACCCCCGGATAGCCCGCCGACACGCCCGTCATCCGCGATGGCGAACCCAAAACTACCTGCGGGTTGGCATACCAGGACGGATCGTTCGTCGTATCGCCGTCGCCGTCGTAGTCGTAACTTACCACGGTCGTCGCCCAGGGAACCGCCGCCATCGCCATCGCCGGTACACACACCAGGCTCACGCCTGCCAGCCACATCGCATACCTCTTCACTGCGTCACTCCTTCTTTTCCCCTCCAAGGAAAAGTGCACAAAAAGTGTGGTACTCCTGGAACCTCAGCTCGTCTCCCCGCTGAGCACCAGTGTCGCCGCGCATCAGCATTCGAGACACCGGCAGTTCGCCGGCCGCCTCTTGCACATCGCGGCCTTTCGCTGTCTCGAGCAAAACGGCTTCGGAACCATGGCGGGGCTGGCCACAGGCGGCAATGCTACCTTTGGCGCAGACGGCGGGCGCAATCAACGGGTACCATGCGGAGCGGAAGATATGCTCGGAGTGCTCGTATTGTTACGCAGCAGCGTTGCATGGCAGCCTTTGCCCTTCCCACGAGGGTTCCTTGGCCGTAATGAACGCTTTTGGAAGGTCTTCTGACTCCCGGGGCTCACATAGCCTGATTGCCGCCCTTCCCGACCCGCCTGCGGCGGATCAGTGGTTTTCGCGGCGCTCCTGCCCGGTTACAGCGGCGGGGCCGTTCCGGATTTGCACCGGATTCCCTTGTTAAGCTGCCGGCTTACAACCGGCATGCCGCCAAAAGCGCAAACGTACTTCTTTGAAACGTTACTACTACTACCCAAGCTCGCAGAACATTGCAAGCCCTTGTGTCACAGAATTCCTTAGCTGCCGAAACGACAGGAACTTGGCTGGTGCTTGCGCGAAAAAAACCCTAACCCTGGTCCCGATCCAATCCATGAACCGGCAAAACAAAGACATCCGACATGACAACACGGATATACTATTCTATGAGGCTCCACCCGCTAGGCAAGCGACTTCGCACAAGGTACCTTCATGCCGCTCTTAGCTTCAATCGCTCGACATATAAGGTCGCAAATGTCGCCCACCGACAGCGTGCCGGCGTTTAGCGTCATATCGTATCGCCGGGGATCATACGGCCGAGCCCCGAAGTGTCGAACCAGGAACTCCGCCCGCTGCCGCTCGACATCACTGACGTATCGATGCGCCGCCCGTTCGGTCAGCCCCTGCGTCTGCATCACGTATCGAATCCGTTCCTTCAAGGGCGTCACAATCCGAACGCTCAACCCACGCGATGGCGGAAGAATGAAGTTCGCCCCGCGACCGACAAAGATTGCGTGCTCGTGCTGTGCAATCGTGATAATCGCCTGGCTCAGCCGATGGAAGTACTGGTCCCGCGTCCGGCTGGCCTCGATGCCCAGCGGTTCGAGCAGGTCGATCAACTGCTGCAGCCAATTGCGCTGCCGCTCGTCAAGCGACTCGTACAACCGGCGACGAACCTCCTCGTGCCCGGCCATGTAGTCGAGAATCTCGCGATCGTATTTGGGCCAGCCCAGACGCTTGGCCAGCGACTCCGCCACCTGCTCGGCCGTGCTGCCAAGGTCGCGGCTGATCGCGACATAGAACCGGACGGTTTCGGATGCCTCCCTTGGTTCCTGACTGGCAGAATGCTGCCTGGCGAGTTCCCAGTTGCGCATCTGCCGCTCCACAAACCGGGTTACGTTCAGATCCGCATGAGACATGACGGGTGCCTCCGGAAAGGCCAAGCCTGACATACTCAAGTCTACCGAACCCCCGGCAGGGGGTCAAAGGAAATACTTCACGAGTCGTTCCATTTCCCAGCCGCTTGCAGCGGCTGAGCTTACAACCATACACACCGCGGACCGACTGGATATAATGACGTATTTCTACCGATAATCGTGCGACGGGAGAGACATGCTTTCGCCCATTGAGAAAAAGTGGCGCCTGTTCCGGGCCTGGTCCAGTCACTACCCCATCTGGTGTGCCTGGCAGGTCACTTACCGCTGCAACTTCCGCTGCGGCTTCTGTCACTATTGGAAGGACCCCGCCGGCCTGCTGCCCGAGCAGACCCTCGACCAGATCCGCTACGGCAGCCGCAAACTCTCCCACCTCGGCACCCTGATGATCTCGATCGCCGGCGGCGAACCGACCCTCCGCGACGATCTGCCGCAGGTCGTCGATGCCATGGCGCAGTACCACTTCCCCTTCATGACCACCAACGGCTACCGCGTCACCCGGTCCCTGGCCGGCGAACTGTTCGACGCGGGTCTCTGGGGCGCCTCGGTCTCGCTCGACCATGCCAACCCCGTCATGCACGACCGCCGGCGAGGCACGAAGGAGGCCTTCCGCCGCGCCATCCGGGCGCTCGATCACTTCGCTTCGGCACGCAAGTATGAATGGCAGCGCGTCAACCTCATGTGCGTGCTTATGCACGACAACCTCGACGACATCGAGCCGCTGATCCAACTGGCCGCCGAACACGACGCCTACTTCATGGTCCAGCCCTACTGCACCCGCAAAACCGGCTCGGACATGTTCGTCTGCCGCAAACCCGACATCGGCAAGAAACTGCTGGAACTGCGAAACAGGTATCCTAATTTTCTGTCAAACCCCGTGTTCCTGCGCCGGTTCGACCGGGCGATCTCCCAGGGCATCCCCGGCTGCAAGGCGGGCCTGGCGTTCTTCAACATCGACTCCACCGGCGACGTCGCCATCTGCGTCGAACGCCGCAACGACCCGGTCGGCAACCTCTACCGCCACACGGTCCCGACGCTCATCCAGCGCATGAGCGCGATCAGCAAAACCAACACCTGCACCGATTGCTGGTACAACTGCCGCGGCGAGATCGAGGCGCTCTATCACCCCGTCGGCGTCCTCCGCTCGCTGCCAACGTACCTGTTCGACCGCGGCCGCCCGCCCCGCATCCCGATGCTCCACAAGGCCGAAGCCGCCGAGTAGCAACGGGTGCCGCGTGCCGTCCCGCAGACTTCTTGCGGGTGCGTTTTGGTCTTTCTTTCGGACGAGACCCATATGAACCCCACGAACATCCCAGCCATCAACACCTGGCTCGCCTCACAGGGCGCCGCCGGCCGCATCGCCGTCCGAGACGTCATCATCGAGGACGACCTCTTCCCCCGCCTCCAGGACCTGCTCCACGCCGCCGGCGCCACGCATCGCCCCCTGCTGGTTATCATGGACCACACCCCCATGCGCCGCGCCAACGACAACGCCAAGACCCGCTTCCTCCAGATCGCCAACCGCATCGCCGAGCCGACACTCATCTCCCTCGGCACCCCCGCCGATCCGCCGCACGCCGACCTCGACATCGCCCGGCGACTCGCAACGCGCCTGCCGCCTCGCGCCCTGATCATCAGCTTCGGCTCGGGCACAATCACCGACCTGGCCAAGCACGCCCGATTCCTGGCCGACCAGAACGCCGCTGCCGAAGACCGCCGGACCTTCGTCTCGATTCCTACCGCCTGCACCGTCACCGCCTTCAGCAGCGCCCTGGCCGTCCTCGGCGTCGCCGGCGTCAAACGCACCATCCCCTCGCAGAACCCCGACTGCGTCTGGATCGACCTGCCCCTGCTCGCCGGCGCCCCCATGGAACTGACGCGCGCCGGCGTGGGCGACCTCCTCGCCCGCGGCGTCGCCTATGCCGACTGGTACCTCTCGAGCCTGCTGGACATCGACGAATCCTACACCGACACGCCGCGACTGCTCCTGGCCGGGCACGAAGCGAGTCTCCCCGACATCGCTGCCGCCCTCGCCCGCCGCGAACCAGCCGCCTTCCGCCGCCTGATGGAGGCCCTCCTGCTGGCCGGCTACGCCATGAGCGTGGTGGGTCAGACCACCCCCATCTCCGGCTGGGAACACGTGATGAGCCACTACCTCGACCTGTGCAACACCGCCCTGCACAAACCGCTCAACCTCCACGGCCTGCAGGTCGCCGCCGGAACCTTCACCGCCACTCGCGCCTACAACCAATTCCTGCGAGAAACGAATCCGGACGACCTGGCCGCCGCAGCCGATACCGACCTGGCCGGCCTCGCCCACACCCAAATCACCCGGCACTTCGCCCCCATCGACCCCTCAGGACACATGCGAGGCGAACTGCTCCGCGACTACCTCCCAAAGGCACACCGCTGGCAGGCCGCCCGTCTGAAACTATCCGAACTCGCAGCCCAATGGCCCTCCGGCCGCCCGCAGAAGGAACTCGCGGACCGCCTGATGCCCCTCGACAAACTCACCGCCATCGCCCGCGCCCTTGACATCCCCCGCACGCTCACCGCGTTGGACTCATTGCCCGCCGCCTCCTCCCCGTCGGACACGGTAAAATACGCCCACCTCGTCCGCCGCCGCTTCACCCTCGGCGACCTCCTCAGTGCCCTCAACTGGCTCGACAACCGCCGCGTCGCCACCTGGCTTTCCACGTAGACCGCGCCCCGCCCGCCGCACCCCCTTCCCGCTCAACCGCCTGGCCCCGCACGAAGCTCACCCCAAAGTGGAATCTGCCAGCACCAAGACCCCCGTCGCCACCGCCGCCACAATCGGCAGCGCCGCCTTCTGCCGCGCCACCAACATCGTGACGATGCCGATCGCCACCACCCCCCACCCCATCAAAATCAGCAACTCATTCACCGTCGCCACCGGGTTGTGACCGCAGCACTTCCAGCGCACCAGAAGCCCCACCGTCAGAATGCCCGCCCCGTCGATCAGCAGGCCCCACACCGCATACCGGACCCACCGCACCCACTTGCCGCTCAGCGCCAGGCTCACCAAGCCCGCCGCCGTCGCCGCCAGCGTGAGCGCCCACCCCGCCCGAAACGGCCGGGCGAAGTTGTACAGCACCTCCAGCACCATCAGGTTCTTGTCAGGCCACGCCGGCGATTTCAACCCCGCAAGCGTCTTGTCCAGGCTTTTGCCCGCCTGGCGAAACCCCGCCGTGTCCCCCGCCAGAAACGCCGCCCGCAACGCCTGCCACTCCGCCCGGATCTTCTCCTGCTCCGCCGGCCCGATCCCTTCCTGGCTGCCGGCATCCGCCACGGTTACCCACGCCGCCTCCGCGTCCGTCGCCGGCGGAACCACCCGCAGTACCTGCCCTTCAAACACCGCTTCCAGCAAGCGCAGCCGCTCCGACACCTCTGCCGCGCTGCGCGCCATCGCCCGTTCCCGCGACGAGAGTTCCGCGCTCTCCGCCGCACCTGGCTCCGCCGCCCGCCGCAGGGCCGCCAGCCGCTCGTTGCCAACCAGTTCCCCATAGCAGAACCGCTTGCGGTCCTTCGCCAGCCCCACCCTCTCCTGCAGCGCCGGATCGCCCACCACCACCAGCGGCTCCTGCTTCCACGTCTCGCCTTGCCACGTCCACGCCAGCAGCAGGACCGTCGGGTTGTACTCCCCCCACACCCGCTGCCCGGTGATCTCCCGGATGATCTCGCGCGCCAGCGTGTCCACCGGCATCGTCCGACCCGCATACTGCACAACCAGCGCCTGCACCTCGCCGGGCCTCACTTTCGTCCACGCCGGCCGGCTCGCCGGCGCTTGGGCGCGCACACTCTCCGCCGCCGCCGTCACCGCCGTCACCAGCACGATCGCCGCAACGCACGTATGCATGATCCTCTGCCGTTCTCCGTGTCCCCGTGGTTGAACTACACGCTCGACTACGACGTATTGCCCGCCAAAGCCTACGACTGTATCGTGTCGCCCATGAACCCGACCGACCCTTTCGATATCCTGATTCACGTGCAGCCTTGGCAAGGATTGCTCTTCGACGCCGAGCAGATCCTCGACCTCGTCGCAGGCCAGCTTGGCGCCAGCGGCCTTACGCTTTCCATCAAGGCGCCCGACGCCCAGGATGCCATCGCCCTATCGCCCGACGAGAACCTGCTGGCCGTCCGCGTCGCCCCCGGCGCGCTGTTCCAACCGAACGGCGACCGGTATGCCAGCACCCGCCTGCGTCCCGTCCTCAGCCCCACACTCAAGAGCCGCCAGCCCGCCGCCAGGCTTGCCGGCTCCTGCCGCGACCGCTCCCAGCGCTTCCGCCTGCGAGTAAGCGCCCTGCGCGATGCCGCCCTGGCTGCCAGATACCCGGAGATCGTCAGCTGCAACGCCCTGTCGCTGGCCTCCCCGGGCCACCTCTGCCCGTCGAACCCGGACGTCGTCGAACTGGTGCGCTGCCAGATCCTCGACCTCTCGCAGCAGTTCGAGCCCGACGTGATCGAACTCGAGAACATCACGCTGCCCGACCGCTTCCAGCCCGCCTCTGCCACCGGCACTTGGCCCACCCAGCCGGGCCCCGTCGAATCCGCCCTCCTGGCCATCTGCTTCTGCCCTTCGTGCCGACAGCAGGCGATCCACGCCGGCGTCGATGCCGCCTCTGCCCTGCGAAGCGTCCACGTCCATCTGATGCGCTGGCTGCGAAACGAAAAGCCCCGCGCCGGCACGATCGACGACCTGCTCGCCGAAGATGACATCCTCGCCGCCTACGCCGCCCGCCAGCGCAAGGCCCTGCTGGCTGCCATACAGCTCTGGACCCGTGCAGCCCCCGACCTCTCGCTGCTGATCGCCAAAGACCGGATCTCAACCCATCAGCCGACCTCGCACGAGGACGTCCCCGCAGCCCAGCCTCAGGTCTTGGCTGTTGACAATCAGCCGCACCGTACCGGCGCGCCCTGGAACCCATCCTTCGGGGAACTCGCCGCCATCGCCCCGCGCTTGACCTTTCTGGCCGCCCCCGAGACCTCCCTCGAACAGTATCCCCACCCGACCGTCGCATCCGGGCGGGCCCTTCGACTCGAAGCCGCCATCGACGCCGCCGCTCCCTCCTTCGCCGGCGGCCCCGACATCGTCCGCTGCCTGGGCGACCTTGCCCGCGCCGGCCTGGATGCCGTCCAACTCGAAAACGGCCTGAGCGTCAGCCCCACGCGCCGCCCCTTCATCCGCCAGGCCATCCGCACCGCCCGACGCGAAAGAAACCTCTAAGCCACTCCACCGATCTTCTGGATCGCCTCCGGGATCTCCTGCGCCTTCCCATCGCGCCCTACACACCCCAGCACCGTCCTGGCCTCCGCGAGAATTCGCCCCTCCCGGCTGATCTGGTACTCGTGCTCGATCTTCGCCCTCGTCATACGCGCAACCTTCACATGGATCCGCAGCAGATCGTCGTAGCGCGCCGGACCGCGGTAGTGGATCTCGGCCTTGACCACCACGAAGAACAACCCCTGCTCTTCGCAGTCGCGGTAACGATACCCACACTGCCGCAGCAGCTCCGTGCGAGCCATCTCCAGGAATACGAAATACTGCGCGTGGTGCAGATAGCCCATCGGGTCTGCCTCGCAGTACCGTACCCGTACCTCTATGTCGCATTCTCTGGGCATCGTTCTCTCCGTTGCCGCCGTCTGTACACCCGACACGCGATCCGCTATTCTGCCCTCTGCGGCCCCCGGCGCAAAGGCCGCCGCCCCGGGAATATACTGGCCTTGGCAACAGCCCGGGCTTTTCAGGATCTGGCAAATATGCTCGAAACGCTGACCGTACAGACCACCAGGCGGGCCGAGTTGATCGACATCACCGACAGAATTGCCGCCGTCATCCGCGGCAGCGACATCACCAGCGGCATTGCCGTCTGCTACGTCCCCCACACCACCGCCGGCCTGACCATCCAGGAAAACGCCGACCCCGACGTGACAGCCGACATCCTCTATAAGCTCGACGCCCTCGTGCCGCGAGACGACCCGCGCTTCCGCCACGCCGAAGGCAACAGTGACGCCCACATCAAGGCCTCCCTCATCGGATCCTCCGTCACACTGGTCGTACGCGCCTCGGCACTGGTCCTGGGCACCTGGCAGGCCATCTACTTCTGCGAGTTCGACGGCCCGCGCTCCCGCCACGTGCACGTCAAACTCCTCCGCGGCTGACAGCGCCGCCTGCCGTGTGTGGCTCTCACCGCCCTCGCCTGTGGCCGTTGCCGCGATAATGGACGAGCCCGAACCGGCCCCGAAGGTATCTGTTGCCGTTGTCGTGGCCGTGTCAGCCCCCAGCGCCAGCGGAAATTCTTGCCGTTGTCGTCGTGTTGCTGGCCGCTGGCTATTGTTATCGTTGTTGTTCCCTGGAAACTGCCCCTGACAATCAGAAAGGCACGACAATGCCCGTCAACAAAGCACTGCAATACCTCGAATCCCACAAAGATGACTTCATCCGCCGCCTCCTCGATTTCCTGCGAATCCCCAGCGTCTCGACCCTCCCGGAGCACCAGCCCGACATCCAGCGGGCCGCCTCCTGGTGCGCCGATCTCCTCAACCACGCAGGCCTCGCAGCCCACCTCGCCCCCACCGACTTGCACCCCGCTGTCCTCGCCCGATACCCCGCCGGCCGGGACGCGCCGACACTCATGCTCTACGGCCATTACGACGTCCAGCCCGCCGGCGACGAGACCCTCTGGTCCAGCCCGCCCTTCGAGCCGACCGTCCGCGACGGCGTCGTCTACGCCCGCGGCGCCACCGACGACAAGGGTCAGGCCCTCGCCAACCTCCTGGCCCTGGAGTGCTGGCTCAAAGGCGCTGGCTCCCTGCCCATAAACGCCGTCGTGCTCATCGAGGGTGAAGAGGAAATCGGTTCCCCCAGCTTCACAAAGTTCATCCAGGCCCGCGCGAACGACCTGGCCTGCGATGACGTCCTGGTTTCCGACTCCGCCCAGTACCGCCCCGGCATGCCCGCGATCACCTACTCCACCCGCGGCCTGGTCTACAAGGAGATCGAACTCGTCGGCACCCAGCGCGACCTGCACAGCGGCGTCTACGGCGGCGTTGCCCCCAACGTTCTCAACATCCTCTGCCAGCTCGTCGCCGCGATGAAGGACGAATCAGGCCATATTGCCATCCCCGGCTTTTACGATGGCGTACGTCCACTCCAGGACTGGGAGCGAAAGGCCCTCGCCGATCTTCCGTACGACGAGGCCTCCGTCCGCCAGACCATCGGCGCTGAAACGCTCGAAGGTGAAGCCGGCTACACTCCCCTCGAATGCGTCTGGGCTCGCCCCACCCTTGATGTCAATGGCATCCTGGGCGGTTTTACCGGACTAGGCAGCGCCACCGTCATCCCCTCCCATGCCATGGCCAAGATCTCCATGCGGCTCGTGCCCGACCAGGATCCCGCGCAGATCGGAATGGCCTTCGACCGCTTCGTCCAGTCCAAACTCAAAGGCCGCTGCCGTTACCAAATACGCGATAAGGCTAGTTGCGCACCATACTTAGCGCCGGTCGACGGCCCCGGTATCCAGGCCGCACGCTCCGCCCTCGAGTCGGCCTGGGGCCGAAAACCCGTCCTCCTGCGCGAAGGCGGTACACTCCCCATCCTGCCCACCCTCAAACACTACCTCGGCGCCGACAGCATCCTCGTCGGCTATGGCCTGCCTGACTGCCCCGTGCACGGCCCCAACGAGTTCTTCCACCGTGACCACTTCCTCGCCGGCATTCGCACCGCGATACACTTCTTCGCCGCTTACGCCGACTTGGCAAAACGGAAATCCTGACCGGCCCGATAATTGCATCCAGAATCCGCCACGCGATGCGCCTCTTCATATGCACGTAGCTTTTGCCGATGAATGGATAGCTGGACCGCCGCACCCCGCAGGTTGATTTGCGCGCCCGCGGCGAGTAAAGTGACTTGGTCAAACGTTCCATAGCCCATAGGGGAGGCTATACGATGCAAACACCGCGAATCATCTGCGTCTGTGCCTTGGCTGCCGCCGCGCTGCTGCCCGCAACGGCCGCCCGCGCAGGTTTCTACGAATCTGTCGCGCAGGGCCTGTTCATCGCCGGCTTCCCGCTCGACGTCCAGCGCAACCCGCTGACCGGCGGCTACAACGCCACCGCCAGCCGGTCCTTCTTCAACGACACCGCACGCTACGGCCTGGGCACGCTGACCCTCACCGGCGGCATGACCTTCGACGGCTGGTACAACAAGAGGCCCGTCCCGGGCATGTCCTTCGAGGTCAAAAGCACCGCCAACCCCGACGGCCAACCCCTCCCGATGACCTATACGCTGACAATCCCCCGGGCAGTCGAGCAAGTCACCGTCACGGGCACCGTCACCTTCGATGTCAAGACAACCGTTGACGCCACCGGCTACTACAACCGCGTCATCAATATCGAAAACCGCGGCACGGTCACAACGACCGGCCTGGCCGAGGGCCAGACCAACATCGACTTTAACATCGGCCCCGTCAACCAGACGGGCAACTTCTACCTCGAAGGCATCGGCGGCATCGTCACCCTCCTCGGCGGCGACGGCAGCGCCATCGCCAACCTGCCCAACTCGCCGCCGCTGTTCTCGGCGAGCCAGGCCGATCTCGATGCCCTGGACCTGAACGACCCTGAGCAACTGGAGGCCTACGTCAACGCCGTCCTGCTCGACAGCATCTCCCAGGCGGCGGTTGACCCGCGCATGGGCGAGGCCGTCACCAGGCCCAGCGCCGTGCCCGAGCCCTCGACGCTGGCCCTGCTGGTCATCAGCGGTTCGCTGGCCTGGCTCGGCGCGTTCCGCCGGCACTTCGCCCGCTGACATGCCGCAGACGTTGCTGGCAAAACTCGCCGACATCCTGAAAGACCCCTGGGTCCCCTTCGGCTTTGCTGCCCAGGCGCTCTTCGCCGGCCGGTTCATCTGGCAGTGGTTCGTCTCGGAGAAGAAAGGCCGCAGCACCGTCCCCCTCGGCTTCTGGATCCTCAGCCTCGCCGGCGGCGCCATGCTGTTCATCTACGCCTGCAAGCGCAAAGACCCCGTCTTCATCGCCGGCCAGGGCCTCGGTGTGATCATCTACGTCCGCAACCTGATGCTGATCGCCCGCCGCCGCACCGCCATCCGCCAGCGCCACCCCCAGATGGCCCCGAGCCACGAAAAATAGAATTCCATTGACATTACCCCCCCAAGGTAGCTTGGAGTGTGCGAATGGGAACACGGGACAGGCCAAGCCTGCCGCCTCAGCCCCGGAACCCGGACCGACACGCCTCCGCTGGTCCGCCGGTCCTCCCCTGGGCGTGCAGTTCCCGCTGTTTCATAGATGCCGCCGGTTCGGCGGCAGAGGCCCTTGCAGGTTCGTGCTGTCTGCCTGGCACTGTCGGACACAATCCGATCTGTGGAGCGGCAAGGATGGCCTTGCCGCACACGGACGGCTGGCGATTACACCCCATTGAAGGAGGGCGGCATGAACAGCTGGAGATTGGAACTGGCAGCCGCACTGCTGGTGACGGCGGCCTGCATAGGCGCGGCATCCGCGTTCTTCCACGACTACTTCCCCGCCGGTGCCGATGGCAGTTTCAACACCTACCCCGACGAAGGCTACGCCGTTGCCGACGACGGCAACTGGCGCCACGCCAAACTCGACCACCACTTCGGATTCATGCAGTTCGTCACTGAAAAGAGTGACGGCCGCGACCGCATCCGTGAGGGCTTTGCCGGTGACGCCGCCGACGGTGTACTGCTGACCAGCTGGATCGTCGGCAAGAAGGTTGCAAGTGCCTACCTTTACGTCCGCGACGCCAGCAACGAGTTCTGCAATGCCTCGCTGCCGGCCGGCACCTACCTCAACGACCCGGTGGCAGTGCTGGGCTTCCGCGCCGGCAACGGCGGCGGGGTGCTCAACGACCGGGGCTACCTCCTGGACACCGATCCGGCATCGAGCACCTATGAGCAGTGGATCCTCGTCGGCTCCGGCGGCGGCTGCTGCGCTGATGTTGCCACTCCGCTCGTACGCGAAGGCGAGAACAGCCCGGTCGCCTGGCGCATGGGCCAGCCGCCCTACGCAGCCAAGGGCGACATCGGCACCGACAGCCTCGCCCCCGGGACTCCGGAGTATTGGAAGGTCTCCGACAAGGACAGCGTGGTGGCCAATCGCCGCAAATTCCTGCAGGCCGGCACGCTGCCCTTCGACCCGGACGGCGATGGCACCGGGGGGTGGAGCGGGGACATCGGCGGCACGGAGACCAACCTCGACGATGGCATGTTCGCCTTCGAATGGCTGATCCGCAACAGCGATGCCCACCTGCCCGGCTCCTGGATGCCCGGTTCTCATGTCGGCGGCGATGACATCCTCGATGGTGCCGATTGCACGCCAGGCTTCGGCGGCACGGACCCGCGCGACATCGCCGGCGACGGCACGGGCGGCCTTGGCTGGTACGCCGTTCGCGTCTCCCGCTGCTTCGTGTTTGCCATGGCAACCGAGGCGGGCTTGGTCACCGGCGGCTTCAAGGGCGTCGTCCTCAACGCCATCAACAGCACGTTCGACCCGGCGCAGAACACCCAGTTCTACGGCCGGGACCAGGGCGGCGACCACAATGCCGCCTACTGTCCCTACCTGGATATCAGGGCCACCTATAACGGCGACTGCCGGCTTGTCTACGGTATTCTGGACGGCAAGGTCAACGTCTTCGACCTGAGCACCATGGCTGCGGCGTGGAATTCCACAACCATAATGCCGCAGTACAACCCTGAGTGCGACTTCAATTGCGACGGCAAGGTCAACGTGTTTGACCTGAACATGATGGCAGCAAACTGGAACAAGACGACCCCGGACGAGCCGTAGCAGCCGAGCCTGCACCGCCAGGACCGGGGACCCGGTCCTGGCGACGGCCTTCCGATTCCGGCCTTCCTGCGGTGGCACCAGGACCCGATGAAGTCCTGGGCCCCGGCCGCCTTCATCGACTCGGCCACGTCGGCTTCGGCGAACATCGACAGCCCGATCACCTTGACGCCCGGCAGCCGGGCCACGATCTGCCGCGTCGCTTCCTTGCCGTCCAGAACCGGCATGTTCACGTCCATGACGATCACGTCCGGCCGGAGTTGCACCCCCAGGTCCACCGCCTGGCGACCATCCGCCGCCTGGCCGACCACCTCGATATCCGTCTGGCGCTGCAGCAGGCTGTCCAGGCCGTCTCGCACCACCGCATGGTCGTCCACCGGGAGCACCCGCACCTTTCCAGGGGCCTGGCCGTTGCTGCCGACGGGGCCGGCCGGGGCCGCGATCTCCAGGGCAACCGATACGGCCTCCGCCGTCGTTTTCAGCCGCATCGGCGCAACAACCGTGGCCCGCGTCCCCTTGCCCGGAGCGCTCTCGATCTTGAAGCGCCCGTCCAGCCTCAGTGCCCCCAATTGCTTAGGATCTGCCCACACATGCCGCGGTACTTCGGGTGCCCCGGACCGCTCACGGCTCGATCGCCGGCTGTAGGGCGATTGGGAGCCGGCCGTGCAACCCCCCGATCGCCCCGCGTCTGCGGAGTAGTTGTTACACAGGGGGGTATTGCGGGTCATCACTCATTTCGGGCAAATGAAACGCCCATACGCGCCCCCAACCAGCTCCGCGTTCGCCCCGCGGGAACACGCTCCCTGTCTCCCCCTACTTGCCCCCCACCGCCAGGATGTACACCCACAACGCCCCAGCCACCAGCGCGGTACCCGCCGCCACGTACCCCAACAACTGCCGTACGATCCCCGGCAGCCACCGAACGGGCGCTTCCAGCAGCACGAACACCGGTACGATCGGCGTCGACAGCACGTCCAACACCCTGATGGCCAGTCGCCCCCCATGCCTGCGCTCGCGGGAGGCCTCCGGCGAAGCCACGGCCGCAGCGGACCTCGCCCGCGCAGCCCCCCCGCCACCGCCCTCCTGCAACTGCTGCAGCGCCTGGTTGATCTCCTGGTCGATCTCCGCCTGCCCGGCCGTGCGGCAGGCATCGCTCGACTCGGCGGCGGGCCTAAAACACCTATCCGCCGTGACGGCGGTGGCCATCAAACTGGGCCACGTCACCTGGCGGATCCTGACCGACCGCCGGGACTATCTGCCCCAGCGGCCCACTTCATCCCGGCAGTCCAACCGCCAATCCTGAGGAATCTTCACATGTCAAAGAACGACTTTTCAAAAATCACTGCTCCCAGCTTGACTGCCTATAGCTGGTCTTTCGGACGGACTCTGATCGGGCCGTCTTGCGGGCCATTGCTCGAGGCCCCTTTCATATGCCCATGCCTGACGTGCGGTATCCGCACATGCGGACTACCAGACGGGCAATCGATTGCAATGTCTCGAACAGGTGCCGTCAGGCACAAGAGGCCCCGAATCGCATCTGCAAAAAGGCAACCTCCCTCGCCTCGGCCCTCGGCACCCGACAGTGGTTTTTCCTTCTCGCCTCGGATCGTCCCTGCTGACGGATTTGCCGCACGGTCCGGTTGCCTGTCCATGCACACAACTGTAAAGTCTAGACATGCCGGGAACCGGAACAGGACCTTGGCGTGGCCCCGGCACTGTCCGGCAGCGGCCGGTCAGGAACGGCCCTGATCGCCGCAGCGGTTCATCCTGCGGGCGGACCGAAAGCGTATGAGGCATATGGCGGCCTGGCACTGACGGCCGGGCCGTCCGCACATGGCTGTTGTCCGCAGCGGCACAGGAGGCTGGCAGCGCGATGCTCCCGCTTAAAGATACGGTGCCTTCTCGTCGGGTTCCACTGGCCAACTGGCTGCTCATCGGACTGAACGTGCTGGTCTTCATGGGCGAACTGTCGTTGACAAACCGTCAACTCGAGTCCCTGGTCCATCTGTTGGGCGTTGTTCCGGCACGCTTTCTGCACTATCTGGACCTGGCCGAGATAAGCACGCTCCTGACCAGTCAGTTTCTGCATGGCGGATGGCTCCACCTGTTCAGCAACATGCTTGCCCTCTATATCTTTGGCGACAACATCGAGGACCGCATGGGCCATGCCAGATACCTGGTGTTCTACCTGCTCTGCGGCGTGGCGGCAGGACTGGTCCACATCCTGTTCAATCAGAGTTCAGCCGTACCCAGCATCGGCGCCAGCGGTGCCATCGCCGGGGTGATGGGGGCATACCTGCTTCTGTTCCCGCACTCGCGGGTGATCACCCTGGTCCCGATGTTTTTCCTGCCGATGATCGTGGAGATCCCGGCGGTCTTCTACCTCGGCGTCTGGTTCCTTTCGCAGCTGTTCAGCGGTACGCTGGAGGTCGTGCACGGCTTCTACCAGGCAGGTCCCCACAAGGGCGGCGGCATCGCCTGGTGGGCCCACGCCGGGGGGTTCCTGGCCGGTGCATTGCTTGTGGGACTGTTCGCGACGCGGCGGCGCAACATTCGCCGACGC
>Ga0073932_1003032_pt1 | contig 23912 bp, 17 predicted proteins | sample DewCreD2012metaG_FD_76967 | JGI IMG/M metagenome (GOLD analysis project Ga0073932, IMG submission 76967) | Hot spring sediment bacterial and archeal communities from British Columbia, Canada, to study Microbial Dark Matter (Phase II) - Dewar... ...
ACTGCGCAAGCCATAGACAATAGTCGCGGCGCTGGTCGTCATCAAAAAACACCGGCTCACGGCGATTGCCTCGATGAGTGACGTGATATGGAATTCCAGGCGCAACGACGCGCGCATAGCGAGCCATAATAACCTGTTCCCTAAATAATAACCTGTCCCCTAAATAATCCCTAAATAAATTGCGGACCCCGCTTGTTTCCCTTGTTCGCTTGCTTTTATGCCTCCGCTTTGGTGGGAATCTTGAGGATCAGGACGTCGTTGGGGTCCAGCACATGGAACTCCGGCGCGGGCTTTGCGGCCAGCAGGTCCATTCCCGCCGGAAGGCCGGCCAGGGCGGCGGGCTCCTCGGCATGGTTGATGAAGAAAACGATCTTATGGCCGGCGCCGATTCGCTGGATCACTTCGACCGTGGGCGGCACGAGCGGGAAGGGGCGCGTCAGCCCGCTGGCGTTCAACAGGGGCGGCATCAGCGCCTGCAGGATGGGTTCGGTCAGATAGGTTCCGACATAGACGACGCGCCCCCGGCCGAGGTCGCGGATCGTGGCGGCCACCTGACCGTCGAGGCGCCGGCCATGCCAGTGATGCAGTTCGCGGGCGCCGCCGGGGTCGGGTTGCAGCGTTTCATACCAAAGGTCGGCCACGACGGACTGATGCGCAAAGCCCATGCGGATGGGGCGGGCTTGTGGATCGCGGATGCGGCCGACTTCCTGAACGATCGCGCCGACCAGCCCCCGAAGGGCGCCCGGCAGCGGTTCGGCATAGCACTGGTTGTCTTGGTTGCGGCAGGCCGTGCGCGCTCCGACGATCAACGTCCCGCCCCGTTTGACGAACGCCTCCAGATTCGGAACCCAGTCCGGATTCACGATCTCCCAATGCGGGATGATATAGACCTTCAAATCGCTCAAGTCGTCCGAGGGATGAACGCATCCGACCTGACAGCCTTGGCTCATCAGGTAGCGATGACACAACGCCGCGATCTGGTGCTGGCTGGGCAGCCCCAGGGAGAACGTGTCATGCGCATGGAGGGAATCAAAGTCGCCGTGCGCGACAGCCACGTCGCAGAACACATGCGTTCCGAGAATCTCCGGCCCGATTTTTTTCATTTCGGCGCCGATGCGGGCGATCTCCTCGTAGCGTCGGCGAGGGACGTTGTCGTGGTCGAGGATGCCATACCAATACATTTCCGCGCCGTAGCGGCAGGTGCGCCAGCGGAAGTAGAGGATGCTGTCGGCGCCGCGTCCGATGGTAGTGTAGGTCATGCGTCGGATTTCGCCCGGTTCGGGCGTGGGGAGTTGATAATCGCCCTGCCCCCCGGGGCCGGATTGATGTTCGGGGACGATGAAGTTGCCCGAATATGACCGCGTCACGTCGAGGCCGAAGCTGTGATTGAAGCGCCGCGTGACGGGGTCATCGACGAACATCGGATAGACATCGTAGCCCAGGAAGTCCAGATCCTTGACGAAACCGCCGCGATAGTCAATGTGGCGGAAACAGCCGTTGTGGAAGATGAGCCAGTTGGGATTCGCCTCGCGCAGGATCGTGACCTGGTCGCGCTGAAACTCCGTGGCGCTGTGCGACAGGAAGCGATAGTAGTCGAGCAGATGGGAGGGATTGGCGTAGGTGGGTTTTTTGTTTCGAGGTGTCGGGATTTCGGCGAAATCGCGATAGGTCTGAGCCCAGAAGGCCGTTCCCCATGCGCGGTTGAGCGCCGCAATGTCGCCCTCGTATCGGCGGCGCAGGAATTCGACAAACGCCGCCTGGCAGCTCGGGCAATGGCATTCCGAGAAATGACAGTGGATTTCGTTGTCCGTCTGCCATCCGATGACGGCGGGATGGCCGGCGTAGTGGTCGGCCATGACGCGCGTGATCCGGCGCGATTCGGCGCGGAACTGCGGACTGCTGTGGCAGCAGTGCTGGCGCGAGCCATGCTGCAAGGCCACGCCGTCGGCGTTGACGCGGAGCATCTCCGGATGCGCCCGGGTCAGCCATGCGGGGGGCGTCGCCGTCGGCGTGCACAGAAACGTCTGAATGCCCTCGGCGGCCAGCGTCTGGATGACGGCGTCGAACAGTGCGAAGTCATACGCGCCCGGCGCCGGCTCGATCCGGTCCCAGGCGAACTCCGCCATGCGGACGCAGTTGAAACCGGCGGCCTTCATCCGGGCCGCGTCGTCGGCGCGGTCGGCTTCAGACCAGTGCTCGGGATAATACGGCGCGCCAAAATAGAATTGCTTCAGATTCGTCGCTCGTTTGTGGCTGAGGCCGGGTCGCGTCACGCAAGGATTCTCCTTGAGGATTGCCGGGATTGGAGCGCGCGGCCCTGAGGGCGACGTATGGCCGCCCGCCCTGCCTGTCCGGGAGCGCGCCTATCGCATGTGGTCGAACAACGGCTCATTGGCGGCGACCCATCGGTAGAGGCGCTCCACGCCGTCGGTCTTCGAGATGGTGGGCGCCCAGCCGAAGCGGGCTTTGGCCTTGGCGACGTTGGTGATGAAGACGGGCTGATCGCCGGGGCGCCAGGGGCCGAATTTCAGTTCGATCTTCCGCCCCGTGACCTTCTCCATGTGGGCGACCAGTTCGAGCAGCGACATGACGTTGTCCGGGCCGCCGCCGATGTTAAAGATTTCGCCCTTGATGTCGTCAATGCGGGCCGTGGCCATGCGGAAGGCGCGGACCAGGTCCTCGATGAAGAGCATGTCGCGGACCTGCTTGCCGTCGCCGTAAATGTTGATCGTCTTGCCGAAATGCGCCGCGATGACGAAATGGACCACCCAGCCCTGGTCTTCGTTGCCGAACTGGCGGATGCCATACTGGCACGACATGCGGAAGACGACGGTCTTCATCCCATAGATGCGGGCGTAGTCGCGGACGTATTGGTCCGCCGTGCCCTTGGAGCAGCCGTAGGGGGAATGAAAATCCAGCGGGCGCGACTCATCGGCGCCGTCAGGCAGCGTCTCGTAGTCGTAGCGGCCATTGCGCTCGATAACCTTGACGTCTTCCATGCCGCCATAGACCTTGTTGGTCGAGGTGAAGATGACAACCGGATCGATTTTGGCCAGACGGATGGCTTCGAGGACGTTGAAGGTGCCCAAGGCGTTGATTTCAAAATCTTCGCGCGGATTGGTGACCGACGTGGTGACGGCAACCTGTCCGGCAGTGTGATAGACCGCGTCAAAGGGCCCATCGACGGCCTTCTGGAGCGCGGGGAAGTCGCGAATATCGCCCTTGATAAAGCGGAACTTGCCCTGGTGGTTGGTTTCGAGCCAGTTGAGGTTTTTTTCGGTGCCCTTGCGCGAGAGATTGTCAAACACGACGACCTCGTGCTTGTCGCGAAGCAAACTGTCGGCCAGATTGCTGCCGACGAAGCCGCACCCACCGGTGATCAGATAGCGAGCCATGAGCCATGAAACCTTGGGAAAATGGGGCGCCCGGCCTTGAGCCGCAAGCGCAACGCCGCAAGGGCGCAACAACGGGGAGATGTTACGCCGCGCCGGAGCGCTGTCAACGCCCGAAAGTGAGCCAGCGTTTTATCCCCACCCCAGCGCCCGGCCGGCCTGATAGACGCACACGGCCAGCGCAAAGGCGATCGTCGTGGAGTAGGCCGTCGAGAACAGGGCCCACTTCCACGAGCCGCTCTCGCGGCGGATCACCGTCATCGTGACAAAACACGGCGCATAGAGCATGACGAAGATCATGAGGGTCAAGGCGCGCAGGCGGCTCCACTGAGGATCGGCGGCCAGCCGGCCCGACAGCGACTGCGACTCCTCAGCCGACACCTCGCCCATCGAATAGACCGTTCCCAGGACGCCGATGACAATCTCCTTGGCCGCAAAGCCGCCGACCAGGGCCACGTTGGTCCGCCAGTCGAAGCCGGCATACTGGCTGACCGGCTCCAAGGCCTGGCCGATCCGCCCGGCAAAGCTGTGCGACAGGCGCATCGTCTCCAGCGACGCCTCGCTCTGGCCGGCGGCCACGCGCGCCTCGTGTTGGGCGCGATCGGGCGCCGGGAAATACATCAGCGCCCACAGCAGGATATTTACGGCCAGAATGATCGTGCCCGCCTTTTTCATATACATCCACGTCCGCTCCCAGGCGTGCAGGGCCACGCCGCGCAGCGTCGGGACGTGATAGGGCGGCAGTTCCATGACGAAGGGCGTCTGTTCGCCGCGGAGGATCCACTTGCGCAGCGCCAGCGCCGCCATCAGCGTGACGCTCCACGAGATGGCCCACAACAGCAGCATCATCGCGGTGCGGTGATCGGGAAAGAAGGCGGCGATCAGCATCGCATAGACGGGCATTTTCGCGCCGCAGTTCATGAACGGCGTGACCAGCATCGTGATGAGCCGGTCCTTTTCCTCGCGCAGCGTCCGCGTGGCCATCACGCCGGGGACGGCGCACCCGCCCCCGCCCAGTCCGCCCGCGACGATGAGGGCGAGAATGGACTTGCCCTGCAGGCCGAACGCGCGCAAGACGCGGTCCAGCAGAAAGGCCACCCGGGCAATGTAGCCGCTGTCCTCTAAGACGGCCACAAACAGGAACATCGTCAGAATGAGCGGCACAAAACTCATCACGCCGCCCACTCCGCCGATGACGGCGTCGTCAATCAGCGAATGCAGCATCGGCGCAGAAGCGCGAAGCCCTGCGACCGCCCCCGAAAGCGCTTCGAACAGCCACTCCATCAGCCCCGTCGGGCTCAGCCATCCCCCCGGCCATGGAATCCACGCCCATTCATCGGAAACCTTGAAGACGCAGAAGAACAGCGCGGCGACGACGGCGACCAGAATCAGCGGCCCGGCGGCCCGGTTGCAGACGATCGTGTCGATCTGGTCGGTCATGTCCTGCCGCGCCTGCCCGGTCAGGGTCACGCACTCCTTGACGATGCCGGCCGCGATCCCGTAGCGCCGCTCGGCGATGACCGTCGCTGCGTCGTCGTCAAAGCGTTTTTCGATCGCCTGGATGGAGCGATCCACCGCCTCCAGGATCGGCGCAACCACGGCGCCGCCGGCCGCCCCCAAACGGGCGCGGACCTCCGGATCGCCCTCGATCAACTTGATGGCCGCCCAGCGCGCGGCCGCCGGATCGGCATGGGCCCCGGCGCGGCGAACGGACGCGGCCAAATCGTCGATCTGCGCGTCAATCTCCGGCCCATACGAAATGGGCCGTGGCCGGCCATCGCCGGTTCGGTCCACGCAGGCCGCGCAGGCTTCCAGCAGTTCGCGGACGCCCTCGCCGCGGTGCGCCACCGTCGCGACGACCGGAACGCCAAGCAGCGCCGCCATCCGACCGATGTCAATCTGAAAGCCGCGCTTGCGGGCCACGTCGATCATGTTCAACGCCAGGACCAGCGGGGCGCCCAGTTCCAGCAGTTGAATCGTCAGATACAGGTTGCGTTCGAGGTTCGAGGCGTCCACGACGTCAATGACGGCTTCGGGCTTGTCGTCGATCACGAAGTTGCGGGCGACGATTTCCTCCTGCGAATAGGCGGTCAGCGAATACGTTCCCGGCAGATCGACGACCGTGAACGCGCGTCCGTCCAGCCGCGCCGTGCCCTCCTTGCGTTCGACGGTGACGCCGGGATAGTTGCTGACCTGCTGGATCGCGCCGGTCAGCCGGTTGAACAGCGAGGTCTTGCCGGCGTTGGGATTGCCGGCGATGGCGACGCGCGCCCGGTCTGCAGGACTTGACACGGAATCAGTTCTCACTCTCGACTTCGATGTTCCGGGCTTCGCTCATGCGCACCGCCAGATGATAGCCTTTGATGGCGACCTCGACGGGATCGCCCAGCGGCGCATGGCGCTCGACAAACACCGGCGTCCCCTTCGTGACCCCCATATCGAGCAGCCGCTGGCGGATGCCATTGGCCCCCTGGCCGCGAATGCGCTTGATGCGGGCGGACTGGCCCGTTGTCAGGTCAAACAGTGTTTTCATTCGCAGAACCCGCCCGGACAGACGCCGAACCGCAGGCGCCGTCCCCGGAAGTCTTTGCCTGGCACGCGGCGCAGGCCGTCCTGTCGCAGCCACAGGTGGTGTTCAGGCCCTGCGCCGTGGCGCGGAACCGCCGCCACACATGGGCGCCGCACAATCCCACAATCGCCGCCACGGCGGCAACCTCAATGGCCGACATCAGTTCCATGGTTTCCGCCTTCGTTCGCGTCCGCGGATCCCTCGTCCGGCCCGGCGGCCACGGCGCCGCCCTCGCCGTCGGGACTGACAAAGATGCGCTCGGCCATGCCCGCGCCAATGGCGACGCGTGCGCCTCGCGCCACCACGTCCACGGCGCCTTGATTATGGATGACCTCCAGGATCGCTCCGCGCGTCACCCCCAGACTGCCCAGACGGTGAATCATCGCATGGCCGCCGTCGATCCATTCGACCCGGACCTTGCGGCCCGGGGCCGCATGGCTCAATGGCTGGAAGGCCGGCGCCTGCTCCAGACAGCGCGCGCACAGGCCGTGGATGGTCAAGCGATGAAACAGCGGACGAAAGCGGGCGCGCCGGGCGGCGGCCAGCTGGCGTTCCTCGATCTCGGCGTCAAGAAACTCCTCGATGGCCCCGCACTTGATGCAGACAAGGTGGTCGTGATGCTCGTTCAGGTGTTCGTGCTCGTAGATCAGGTCTTCTCCGGCGATAAAACTGCGCGCCACGCCCAGTTCGCACAGCAGGCGCATCGCGGCCTTGACCTCGGCGACCGTGGCTTCGGGAAACGCCCGCCGAAGCCCTTCGTGCAGCGACTCCAGGCGCTGATGGCGCTCGGTCGCCAGAAACAGGTCCACCACCAGTTCCTGCGCGGCCGTCAGGCGGTAACCGCGTTCTTCTAGCAGGCGCGCCAGTTCCTCTTTGAGGTGGCGGTGCTTGGCGCTCAGCGGAGGACGCAACCGGGGGGGCACATGAAGGCCCGCCCCCCCCTGTCTGGCCGTCGTGCCAGCGCCGTGTCGATGTTGCTTCAGCCACATGCTGGATGAACCTGGCCGTTGCGCGCGCCTGACCCTGGAGCCCGCCAGGCGTTTGCCGTGGCGCGATAACTTAGGCATGACTAACAATTGTTAGTATGGCGAAAACCCGGCCGCCTGTCAAGCCGCATTTTTGACCGCAGCCCGGGCTCGACACGCCTCCCGCGCCGCGTCATTATCCCAACCGCCCATGATCGTCACGCCCCCCAGAAACACCCACACGCGCGCCGGATGGCGGCGGACGCTGGCGGCAGCTTTCCTTGGCGTCACCGTGGCCGCGCTGACGCTCGCCCGGCTGGACCATACGCCTTTGTGGGATGACGAAGCGCGAGTCGCCATCGTGGCCCGCAATCTCCTCCGGTCGGGCGCCTTGACTGGTTGGGACGGCCGCAACCTGCTGGGCTATCGCAACGGCGGCTGGCTGCGACCGGACCTGTCGGTGAACAATCCGCCCGTCGAGTTTGTCCTGGCCGCGCTGTCGTTCCGCCTCCTGGGGACGACGACCTGGGCGGCTCGGCTTCCGTTCGCGCTGATCGGGCTGGCGGCGCTGCTGGTCTTTGCGGCGCTGTTGCGGCGCGACTTCCCCGCGCAGACCGCGCTTCGAACCTATGCCGTGTGCGGCTGGGCGTTGTCGCTGGTGTTTGTGCTCAATGCCCGACAGTGTCGTTACTATGCCCCCGTGATGCTCCTGGCGCTGCTGGGATTCCAAGCCTGGCGCGGTTGTCTGACGCGCCGGCGCTGGCGCGACTTTGCCGGATTTGCCGCCGCCTCCATCGCCTTCTTCTACACGCATGCCTACTTGTGCGCGCTATTCCTTGTCGCGCTGGCGCTGACCGCCCTCGTCTTGCATCGCCGCGAGTTCGACCGCCCCGCCGCAATCAAGGCGGCGGCGGCCCTGGCCGTCCTCCTCGCCGCCACACTCCCCTACGCCTGGGCGCGCGAAATCTGGGTTCGACCCGACCTCGGCGCCGGCGGGTTCGAGTCCAATCGGGCCGTTGTCCTGTGGCGTCATCTGAGGGATTTGAACCGGATCGGACTGGCGCCGCTGCCCATTCTCGCCTCGGGATGGTGGCTCGGATGGCGCCGGCGAACACAACCGCCGGGCGGAGGCCCCCTCGCAGACTACGCCTGCATGGCGCTCACATTCGTCTGCCTGGTGGGATTGACCAGCCCGGAGATCACCTCGGTTGAAGCCGATGCCGCCGTGCGATTCCATCTTCCCGCCGCTCCGTTGTGGATCGTCGTGGCGGCAGCGGCGCTGGCCCGGATTCACGCGTCCGGACACTGGGGCCGCTGGCTGGCGCCGGGGCTGCTCGGGGTGTGGCTGACAACGAACCTGCTGACGCTGTCACCGGGACGCCCCGGATTCCGCTGGTTGCTGCCAGCGTATATCCATGAACTGAGCCGGCCGTATCCGACGGCCATGAGCGAAACATGCCGCCACCTGGAAGCCCACGCCCGGCAGGACGACACGGTCCTTGCTTTCCCGCTCTACAACAATGATCCCATCCATTTCCACCTGGGCGACCGGCTCCGGATCGCCGGGGCCTTGACGCGCGACACGCATCTGGACGCGGCCCGTCTGGCCCGTCTGGGCGCCCCTGTGTTTCGGGAGGAGGCGGCCCCTGACTGGTTTGTCGCCTTCGGCGCGCAGCCCGAAGCCGCCGCGCTGTTGCAATACCTGGCGCGGGACCGGCCCGACGCGCCGGGCGCCGCGCCCGCACGCTACGAACGGGTCGCGGTCCTGCCCGTCTTCTGGTTTGACACCAGCCGTCCTGAACTGCTGGATCATGCCTTCGGTCCCCGGGAGGACTTCTCGCGGGACGCCGAGGCGGTCTATGTCTATCGCCGCCGTCCGCGAAACGGGCCGTGAAATCGCCGCAGGACGGCGGCCCACCTTTGGGCTTGCCGCGCGCCCCATCCGCGCCGGTAGTCTGAATCCTGCGCGCGGACGCTGCGCGCGCGCATCTCATCGGGAGACGGTCTATGTTCCGAACCAAGAACCCTCGCGCCCTGACCATCGCCGGATCGGATTCGGGCGGCGGCGCCGGCATCCAGGCCGACCTGAAGACCTTCGCCGCGCTGGGCGTCTATGGCGCGTCGGTCATTACCGCTCTGACGGCGCAGAACACGCGCGACGTGCGGGGCATCCATGGCGCGCCCCCCGAGTTTGTCCGGCTGCAGCTGGACACTGTGCTGTCGGATATCGCCATCGGAGCGGTCAAGACCGGCATGTTGCTCAATGCGGCCATCGTTGAGACCGTGGCTGAGGGACTGCGCGCCCATCGGGTGCGCCGCGTGGTCCTGGACCCGGTCATGGTCTCCAAGCATGGCCGGCGGCTGCTGGAGGCCGGGGCCGTGACGGCCGTCCGGGAATTACTGGCGCCGATGGCGACGGTGATCACGCCCAACGCGATGGAAGCGGCGCTGCTGGCGCGCATGCGGAGGGTCGAAACGCTCGATGACATGAAGCGCGCCGCCGGAAAAATCCTGCAACTGGGAAGCCAGTCGGTCCTCATCAAGGGCGGACACGCCGGAAGCCGAAGCCGGGCCGTGGACTTCTGGACGGACGGCCATGCCGAACTGGAGCTGGACGCGCCCCGCCTGCGCGCCATCCATACGCATGGCACCGGATGCGCGCTGTCGGCCGCGCTGGCGGCCCACCTTGCCATGGGCCACCCGCTGATGGAGGCCGTCTATGCCGCCAAACACTTCATCACCGGCGCCATCCGTCACGGCTACCGCGTCGGCGCCGGCGTCAGCCCGGTGGACCACCTGTGGATGACCCGCGCGTAAAATCCTCATTTGCGTCCGCCCCGGCCTGTGGCATAGCCTGTGAACCGCGCGCGTTTGACCCCGCGCCGTATTATTTCGACAGGGAGGATGTTGGGCCATGAATCGTCGCATCGCCGTCGTGGGACTGGGTTACGTGGGATTGCCGCTGGCGGTGGCCTTTGGCAAGCGCCAGCCGATCATTGGATTCGATGTCAAGAAAGCCCGGATCGAGGAACTGCGCCGGGGCGAAGACCGCACCCACGAGGTCGCCCCCGAACAGTTGCGATCGGCGCGCATTGACTACACAACCGATCCGGGGCGGCTGCGCGAGGCGGACTTCATCATCGTCGCCGTGCCGACGCCCATCAACTCGGCCCGCCGGCCCGATCTGACGCCGCTCGAAAAGGCCAGTCTCACCGTCGGGGCCAACCTGTCCCAAGGCGCCATCGTCGTCTTCGAATCCACGGTCTATCCCGGCGTCACGGAGGAGTATTGCGCGCCGATCCTCGAAAAGGTTTCGGGCCTGCGCTGCGGAACCGATTTTTTCCTGGGCTATTCGCCCGAACGCATCAATCCCGGCGACAAGAAGCACACGCTCGAAACCGTCATCAAGGTCGTCTCCGGCCAGACGCCCGAGGTGCTCGACATCGTCGCGAACGTCTATGCCAGCGTGGTCACAGCCGGCGTTCACCGCGCCTCAAGCATCAAGACCGCCGAGGCGGCCAAGGTCATCGAAAACACCCAGCGCGACCTGAACATCGCGCTGGTCAACGAACTGTCCATGATCTTCGATCTGATGGGCATAGACACGTTGGAGGTTTTGGAAGCCGCCGGCACCAAGTGGAACTTCCTCCCGTTCCGTCCCGGCTTGGTCGGCGGCCACTGCATCGGCGTGGACCCCTACTATCTGACGCACAAAGCCGAAGAGCTGGGCTATCACCCGCAGGTCATCCTGGCCGGGCGCCGCATTAACGATGGCATGGGCAAGCATGTCGCTCAGAAGACCATTAAGCTGCTGATCCAGCGCGGCATTAATCCCAACGGTGCGCGCATCGGCGTTCTGGGGCTGACATTCAAAGAAGACGTGCCGGACATCCGCAACTCAAAGGTTGTGGACATTGTCGCCGAACTGCGCGAGTTCCAGACCCTGCCGCTGGTTCATGATCCGATGGCCGACGCCGACGAGGCGCGCGAACACTGCGGCGTTTCCCTGGTCGCCGAGAAGGAATTGCGCGATCTCGACGCCGTGGTTCTGGCCGTGGCGCACGCCGACTACCGCCGCCGCGGCGCCGCCTGGATCCGTTCGCTGTTGAAACCCAACGCCGTGGTCGTCGATGTCAAGGGGCTGTATTCGGCGGGCGACTTCGCGGCGATGGGAGCATACTGGCGGTTGTAGCGCGACGGCGCCATTACTCCGTCATATACGCAAGGCCCAACGCGCTGGCAACCGCGCGGAGAGAGCGGTCCCGTGTCCATATTGGAGCGTCGCTCAAAGCGGCAGAAACAAGCAGGTGGACGTCGATGTAGCCAATCCCTTTGGACATGAGGCGGTTGGCCTCGATAAAGGTCAGAGCCTCCTCATCAGTCGCTCTGACGGCAGAGCGCAGTTGCTCCAGGAAAAGCAGAATGTGGCCCCGATTCGCCATGGAACCGCAGGCCAGTTCCCCTATCACAAACGGATGACACAGAACAGCCCGGTTGCTCAACAGCGTGCTCAGTTTCGGCTCGCCATGGCGAAAATGCGATATCCACACGGATGTGTCAACAAGCACCATCCGCTCAGCTCACTCTCCGGCGGGGAATACTTCGGAGATTGGGTTCGGCGCCTCCCATCGCCGCCAAGCGCTTGGCGCTTTCGCGGGCAACCAGTTCTGTCAAGGCTTCCTGAATCACCTGGGTCTTTTTGTGTATGCCGGTCAGTCGCAGAGCTTCCTGAAGCAACTGATCATCAATGTTGATTGTGGTTCTCATGACTGAAGACCTCCTTTGAGCAATAAACATATGCTTAAATATGCTGAAAAAGGCGCCTTTCGTCAAGTCTAAAATCTGCTTTGGAAACTGCTTTCGGGACCTGTGATCTCAGAACAGATGCCGGCGCATGCGCAGGTTCAGGATCAGGCCGACGATGGCAAAGTTGGTCAGCATGAACGAGCCGCCGTAGCTGAAGAACGGCAGCGGCAGCCCCATCACGGGCAACAAGCCCAGCGACATTCCCAGGTTGATGGCCGTGTGGGCGCCGACGATCGTAGTCAGCCCGACAATGGCGTAGGCCCCGAACAGGTTCCGCGTCTTGCGCGCCGCCCCATAGCAGCGCGCGATGAAGACAAAGAACAAGGCCACGCATGCGACGCTGCCCACCAGGCCGAATTGCTCGCCCAGACTTGAGAAAATGAAGTCGTTGTGGAACTCCGGTAAAAACCGGTATTCGGTCTGCGTGCCCTGCCCCCAGCCCTTGCCAAAGAGCCGCCCCGATCCCTGCGTAATCCGCGCTTGGATGACCTGATACCCCGTCTGCCGCGGATCGCGCTCAGGATTCAGAAACGACGTCAGACGCTGCTTCTGATAGGGTTTGAGATGTGGATAGCCCACCACGCCCAGCAGGATGGCCCACAGCACGATCGCCACCAGAAGCCGGCGCGGCATCTGAGCGGCCCACATCATCGACACAATGGTCAGACAGAAGATAAAGGCCGTTCCCAGGTCAGGCTGAATCACAATCAGCCCCAGCGGAGGGGCGCATACAGCCACCAGCGCGCCCAGCCCCGGCCACAACTTCGCCTCGCGCAGGGGCGTAAACCGCGACAACAGGCGGGCCACCAGCAGCGTCACGACGATCTTGGTGAACTCCGAGGGCTGAAAACGGAAGGTCCCAACCCGAATCCAGCTGCGGGCGCCCTTGATCTCGGGCGTGGATAAAACATAGATCAACAGCAGCAGCGCCACGCCGTAAAAGAAGGGCGCGGCCTTGGCAAGGGCCATCTCACTGGCAAACAGCAGCAGCAACATCGTCACAACGCCGATGGCAATCCACCGCATCTGGCGCGCCGCGTATTCCGGCGAGGCGCCATACAACGTCACGAAGCCGAATCCGACCAGCGCGAACAACAGGCCCAGCAGCATCAAGTCCAACTCGCGCCACATGCGCGCCGAAGGAATCTCAATCCCCAGAAATGAAAGCAGCAGTCGGAACATGGCGCGGCGACGGCCTCAGGGCGCATCCGTGCGCGGGGCGTAAATGTAGTAGTTGAAAATCGGCGAACCGCCGATGGACTGGGTCAGCCGATAGTTGCTCCGGATGGCGTCCAGCATGGATGCCGTGAAGTTGGCGCCGCCTTCCTGATGGACAGGCGTGTAAAAGACCAACAGCCCGTAGCGGCGGCGGTTCAGGTCCCGGACCATCGGCGCATCGTCCCATTTGCCTTCCCGGGCCAGCTGCGCCATGATGAACGGCTGCCACTGCGGAGAGACGCCGGCGCGAATCGCGAAGATGGGCAGGTCGGTGAGAAACTCGCGGCCCGAGGCTTTTGCCACCCCGATGGCCTGCTCCACGGCCCGGCCCATTTCCCATTCGCGGCGCCCCGGATTGGACGCCGTGATGGTAAAGCGCGGCCGGCGCAGGCCAGCCTCTTCTTTCGAGCGCGGCGGCAATGGACTCAGCGCAAGGATGCCGTGCCCAACGGACAGAACCACCGCGGCCATACCCAGGGCATGAGCTGCGCGCAGACTCCCATGCGGTTTCAGCGCCAGCCACGGGCCGGGCGTCAATTCCCGTCCAACCCGGACGCCCAGATACAGGCAGATCGCCGCCCACGGATCGATCAAATAGTTATACGATACGCCCGCCTTGGCAAAGCCCGCCAGCGACAACAGGCACAGAATCAGAAACAGCGGCGTCCAATCCGGTTCATCGGGCAGCCGGCGCGGGGCCTTCGCCGGGTCATGCCAGGGATTGACCGATTCGCCCGGCGTGAAGGCGTCCTGTCCGGCGCGCCAAAGATGAAGCGCCCGAACGCCCTGACCGGCCAGCGCCAGCGCCAGCGCCGGCCAGATGAGCGTCTCGAACCGCCACAGATGGCGGGCGTAAACCCACAACTGGTCCCAATAGAACACATTGGCGTTGTAGCGGACCGTGTGAATCAGATACTGGCCATCCGTCAGCGCCTGCAGCGCCATGACCACCGCGCCGACGGACAGCCCCAGCGCGCCGGCGAACGCCATTCCCCATTTCGGCCACCGCCACAGCATGTAAAGGCAGCCCGCCACGGGGGCCATGATCTGCGACTGCTTCGTCAAGAGCGCCAGCGTGAAGAACAGGATCGAAAGCGCCGCACAATCAAACCGGCGCGCGCCATCGGCAATCAGGAGCAGTCCGGCCAGGTTGAAGAACAGCGCCAGGTAGTCCACGCGGGCGAAGCCGGTCCAATTGTAATTCTCGCTGCACACAAAGAACAACAAGGCCGCAAAGGCCGCCGCGACCACATTGCGCCGCCCCATACGAAAGACACCCACGCCGATCAGCAGCCCGCAGCCCAGTTCGGCCGTCACGGCGGGGGTCCGCGCCCACACAAGCGAATCCGGACGCAAGTCTTTCAGCAACGGCGCCAGCACGACGCTGTGAATCTCGCACAGACCCACCAGCAGCGCGCCCGCCAGCAGCGCCATCCCAAGGCCCCTTGAGCGCAACGCCCAGACGGCCAGGCCGGCGGCCCAGGCGATTTCAATCGTCCGAACGACGCTCATGGAAGGAAAGAGCAGCCCCTTCAGTCCTTCGCGAGCCGATATTTCATGTTGGTGGCTCAATTGGGCGCATAACAGGAATCCCGCGGCGCCTGCAGCGGCCCACCCCGCCCGCGACCTCCCCCCCTCCAGCAGGATGAGGAACAAGAGGCCCCCCAACGCCAGTTCAAGCGCCAAACCCGGCCCGCGAGACACCACATACGGAAACACCGGCGCATACGTTCCGGCAAGGAAGGGCGGCTGATCAATGGGTGAATAGATGGACTGGCCGCGCCCCAGTCGCATCGCCTGATTCAGGATGAAACCTTCCTCGGGATCTATTTGATACGGGAACACGAGCGCCGTGTGCGCCCGCAACGCCACATGGCCGAATCCCACCGCCAGCGCCAGCAGGCCGGCCGCCCCAAGCGCCGAAAAAAGCGAAACGCGATCCGTGCTCACGTCCATCCTTTGCCGTCTTGCCGGGTTTGGATTGCCCCGCCAGACACGGCGATGTTCCGGCCCGTCGCGCGCCCGAGTCAAACCCAATAAGCCGCCTTTTTCGGATTGCGAGCGCCCGACAGCCGAACGCATGATCTGCGCCGCGCCGTTCCGGCAATGGGCAGGCAAGGCCATCAGGCCCGGCGCATACGGCTGAGAGGAGTATTCGGAATGGGCGCTGAAACACAGCTGATCATCGGAATGCCGGCGGGATCGCTGGCCGATCCCAAGCGCGGCGGCAGCCTGGTCACGCTGCTGAAGAATGCCGGCTTCCCCACCAGGGGATACGAATCGGGCGGGCCGACAACCTTCACCACCGTCAACTTCCTGTTCGGCTGGGACGGCCGCCCCCAGGAGTTCGGCTCGCAACTGGACCTCGGCGAGCTGGACCTGGCCATCGCCGGCGACGACTGGGTCACCGAGCGCCGGCTCGAACTGCAGATCGAATACGGGCAGACCTGCAACATCGAACGCGTGATGCCACTGAACCGGGGCGCCGTGCGCATCGTCGGGATCACGGCCGATCCCAACATCGAAAACGCCGGGCAAGCCCTCAAGAAGATTCTGGCCCACAAGGACCGCGTCACCGTTGTCACCGAGATGCCCTACCTGGCGCTGGACTGGGTCCGGCGCAGTGTGATCGCCGCCGGCTACGGCGAGGAATACACCAAGTGGTCGGTCCAGAAATACCGCACGCCGCCGCGCATCGACAAGGGCATCATCGTCTATGAAACGTGGGGCAAGACCGAGGCGAAGGTCAAGAACGGCGGGGCCGACCTGGCGATGGACATCACCCAGTCGGGCAGCGCGATCCGCGGCTATGGCCTGAAGATCATCGACGAGGTCATGAAGTCCGAGTCGGCCGTTTACATGAATCCCCTCGTGCGGCAAAATCCGGCGAAGCGCGAACTGGCGAGGATGTTTCTGCTGAACCTGTTGGGGGCGGTTAATGCCGAGGACAAGGTCATGGTCGTCTTCGACGCGCCCAAGGACCGCGCCGCGGCCATCGAGGAGTATCTGGGCGCCCACCATCTGTTCGCCGACGAGCCCTCCAAGACCGAGGGCGAGAAGTTCATCCAATACAGCATCCAGATGGTCAGTGACGATCCCGCAATACCCATTGCCAAGGCGCGATACGACCTGGCGCGCCTGGGCGCCCGCAGCATCAATACGATGCCGCTGGAGTCGGCCATCCCCAGCGTCGCGAGTATCGACCTGTAGCGCAGCGGGCGGCCAGCACATGGAATCGATCGCGCCGTCTGACAGACCGGCACTATACCATTGATATTCCGACAAACTGCCACAAGACGATACTCATCGTTTCAAGCACAGAACGGCGTTATTCATAAGCCAGTTGCAGAATGCGGAAGGTGAGAGGAGCGCGGGCGTCCCGCCCGATGATTTCCCGATCATTTCAGTGACTTTCACGGGCGGGACGCCCGCGCTCCTCTATTATGCAACAGGCTCAATAATGCGGTTTTTCACAAAGTTTTGTGCAACGCTCCGTTCAAAAAGTCACGGAAACGTCTTCCAACCGCTGCCAAGACCTTGGCGGAACAATCGAAGCGTTCGACCGGTCGTCGCGAAGCGCTTTGGAGTGTGGAGGCTTGCCTCCGCTCTGAAAGTTTTGGCAGCGCGGTCAAAAGCGGAGGCAAGTTTCCACGCTCCAAAGCGCTTCGCGACGATACGACCGTTGATCTCTCAAATTGCTGTCAACGCCCGGAATGGGCAATAGTTTCTCTCGTCTCCCGGACTCCCAGCCTTCGGCGCAAAACGTTGTGATGAACCATAATGCGAATCCTCTTGGGTGATAACATTCCCTTGATGACCGTGAAGGCCCTGCGATTGAATTAGCACGATGTATTCGACATTCGCGGGACGGGGGATGCAGGCATGGTTGACGACTGCCTTTGGAGGAAAGCGCATTGATCGCCCCTGGAACTCATGCAATGGCCCAGATGCCGCCGCCTGTGAACACAGTCTGTTCCCCGTCGCGGCGAATTTGCACCCTAAGCTTGCAGCCCTCAGACGCCGATAAATGATTGAAAGGCCGTGGTTTGGTCTGCGGATTCGCGCGGCGGCAGGGCGCGGGACCGTAGAAAACCATTGCAGTTCGCCGCCGGCGACGCACAATCGTCTTCGCTGGCCACACGAAAGACCAATCTCGAGTTCCCTGAAAAAAGGAGACGATGATGGTTTCTCACGCCACGCTCGCATCTGGCCTGATCCGAGTTTCGCAGTCGATGAAACAACCGATGGCCCTGTTGGTTCTTTCCCTGGCGTTGGTCTTGCCCGCTGTTCCCGGCGAATCTTTTGCGACCGGGGCGCCGCGAGCGGTGGACATGGAGAGCGTCCTCGAACAGTTCGCCGCCGGCGACGCGACCGTCGGCGTGAATGTAGTCCTGCGCTGCCCGCCAGGAACGCTGTCGGCGCCCAGCTTCGCCACTCCCGCCGCAGCCCGCGTGACGCGCGAGCGGATGAAGGCGCTGCAGGAAGCGACGCTGGCGGCCTATGGCCCCGCGGATGTGTCTGTGCGCCGCCGCTTTGACAATCTGCCCGGCTTTTCCGCGCAGGTCAGCCTCAAAGGCTACCAGCAACTGCTGGCCGATCCCAACATCGAGGCTGTCGCGCCCGTTCGCACGTTCGAACTGATGCTGGCGCAGGGCATCCCTCTGATCCGTGGCAATGTGGACCGCACGACCGAAACCGGCAGGAACGTCTCAATCGCCATCATCGACTCGGGCGTGGACTACTTCCATCCCGACCTGGGGGGCGGCGCCTTCCCCAACGACAAGGTCATCGGCGGCTATGATTTCGGCGACGGCGATCCCGATCCGTTCCCGGATGACGGCGAGGCGCACGGCACGGCCGTCGCCGGCATCGCGGCGGGCCGGATTCCCGCCGGCGGCGCCGTGGGCGACTACATCGGCGGCGTGGCGCCCAACGCCCGCATCTACGCCCTGAAGGTCCAGCAGAGCGGATCGGGTCTGATTTTCGACGACGCGGTTATCGGGGCCCTGGATTGGTGCGTGACCCACCGCAATGACGATCCAGACAATCCCATTCTGGTGGCCAATATGAGCCTCGGCAAGGGGGCCTACTCGGACACGCTGCTCTGCGCAACCGCCGAGCCGCTGCTGGCCGTCGCCACCGACACGGCCTATGCGGCCGGCATCGCCGTGGTCGCCGCTTCGGGGAACAATAGCCTGACCTCGGCCATCTCGGCGCCCGCCTGCCTGCCCAACGTCATATCCGTCGGGGCGGTATATGACGCAAGCATTCCCGCGACAGCGGTCTGTCCCGAAGACTTCCCGGCGGCCGACGTTGTCACCTGCTATTCAAACACGGCCCCCATCCTCGACCTGCTCGCGCCCTCGGACAACGCCTACACCGCCGATATCCTCGGCTCGTCAGGCTATGCCTCGGGCGACTACATGTCCGCCTTCAACGGCACCTCGGCCGCCACGCCCTACGCGGCCGGCGCCATGGCCGCCATCCAGAGCGCGGCGCTGACGATCAACGGGCGCTATCTGTCGGTCAGCCACGCCCAGCGGCTGCTGACCGAGACCGGCGACAGCGTCACCGACACGCGGCCCGAGACGCCGATCTCCAAGCCTCGCGTCAACCTGGCCGCGGCGGTCAGTGCGATCACGGTTCTGCCGCCCCAGCCCGACCTGCTGCCGCCGGTTGTCAACCAGAACTACACCTATAACGGCAACCTGTTCGCCTTCCCCAGTTTCGTCGAGGGATACGGCGTCAGCGTCGCCTTTGCGATGGGCTACTACTACCGGACGTTCCAGGAGGCCCGTGAACGCGGCTACACGCCGCAGGAACTCTCCGAAGACCCGGCCAAGATCATGAGCCCCCACTTCCTGTTCAACAACGGCGGATCGGGTTTCTTTAACTTCGCCGGCGAGTTGATGACCGGCTGGGGCGTCCCGTCACTGCTGGATTATCCGTCTTATTGGCAATTGACCGACGAGGAGAGCCTGCAGGCGGCCGCCCAACACAAGGCGCTGTCGTATGAGTATTTCTTCTATCACCGCCCCGTTGTCGGCCCGGATGGATTCGCCGGGGGCCGCTGGAACAACAACGTCAAGAAACTCATCGAGCAGATCGACAACGCGGACGCGTTCTGCCTCGGCATTCCCGTCTATCAGAGCCTCGTCAACTATGCGCCCAGCCCCAATGAAACAGACCCGCGCAAGATTATCTATGACGTCGCCAATCCGGCGCAGGACACGTTCGTCGGCTTCCAAGCCCTCTGTGTCATCGATTACCTGAGGAATATCCGCGCCTTCAAGGCGGTCAACAGCTGGGGCGACGCGTGGGGCATCCATCCCTACTACGGCGTGACCGACGCGCCGGACTCGCCCTACACGCCGCGCGGCTATGTCTATCTGAGTGAAAACTTTGTCCGCAAATACGCCATCGAGGCGTGGGCCCTGCGCGACGAGGCCGCCCTCGAGGTCGTCACCTCGCCCACGCTCAAGGGCGGCGCCCAGGTGACCGAAACCACCGACTACAAGATCACCTATCGCGGCGCCGGCACGCTGCAATGGGCCTTTGCGCCCGCAACAGCCCAACTCGCGTCCGATCTGCCCCCCGGTCCCTATCTGAAGATCACCGGCGGCGGCGCGGACGACCAGTTGAACATCGCGCTCAAGCCGAAGGTCAAACGCGGCGAAACCATCCCGCTCGTTCAGACCGATGGCGGCTTCAAAAAACTGTTCACCGCCGGCGCCATCCAGACGCTTCTGGTCGAGGACGCCCTCCAGAATCTGAGCGCAAAAAAGCGCACGTCGCCACCCTCATCACGTCCGGACCGCTGGGAACCATTCACATGACGCAGGACCTCAGCGCCTCATGGGCCGACGTCGCGTCGCACCATTACATGGACGACATCATCCGCACCACCGTGGGCAAGGACTGGCCGGCCCAAGGCATCGACATGAAACTCCACAACCTGGCTTACGCCTCGATTGATTCGACGGCCGGCGCCAGCGGCGCCAAACCCGCCGACATCAACCTCAGCGGCGTGATCCTGACCCGGCTGTCGGCTCCCGGCCAGACGATTAAACGCCTGCAAGCCGCATCCAAACGATACAACAGCGGCAAGATGCACATTCCATCGTGGGTCAGTCATGGCGCCGTGACCGACGAATATCATCCCGTCGCGCAGCTGCCGGAGACGCAGACCGCGTCAGCCGCCGGTTCAACGGGCGTATTGCACGCTTCGACGCAGACACGCCGGAAGACGGCCTCCGCAGCCGCAGCGCCAGGGGCGGCGGGATTCGGCATCGACCTGTCGCCCAAAATGGAACCGCGGCGCTCCGCGCCGGTTCGAAAACAAGACATTACGCCCATCGACCTGGGCGACTGGGAGGGCCAGTGGCTCTCGACCCTCATCGGCGCGCCCAGCATGGCCGCCGAGGCCTACTACGCGATCAACGTCTCGCCGCTGTTCACCCAGGTGACGGTCCACTGCGACTTCTCCTCGGCCCAGGGCAATATGGACCTCGAACTTCTGGACAGCGGCTTCCATCTCCTCGCCGGCGCCTACGCGACCGGAGACAACGAGCAACTGGCCTTTGACGTCTCCGAAGGCGGAATCTACTACGTGCGCGTCTATCGAGCCAGCGGACCGGGCAGCGGAACCTACGACCTGATCTGGAACGACTCCATCCTGCCCGCCACCGACGGGATCACCACGCTGGTCCTTGCGGGATCGATCCTCAACCTGGAATCCAAAGGCGGACAGATCGCCCCGGGCGCGCTGATCGCCGACGATCTGGCGAAGGTCGCGGGCAAGGGCCTGCTCTTCAAGACCGATTTCGACAAGAAGAAAATCTACTTGCCTTACACCGGCGACGTCGCCCCCTGGATTCTCATTTCGTCCGGACCCAAACTGACGCTGACGGCCACGGGCGGCGACGTCAAAGGCCATCGGCTGCTGACGGCCGGCGAGATGACGCAGGTCCAGGCGAAGTTCAAGAAATACCTTGTCAACCTGTTCGATCCGGCCGTGCCCGGCGATCTGGCGTGGACGGTGGGCAACTGGTATGCCGGCGGCGTGGTGGGCCGGTCGCCGCTGCCAACGTCCCTGGCCACGCCTGCGTTCATGCACATGATCTCCGGCGTCGGCGAGTTGACGCCGGTCGCCCCGCCGCCATCGACCGACATCCGCAACATCCGCGCCGATCTGGCCGTGTTCGGTTACTTCGCCGCCGCGCCCCGGGAAATAACCGGTTCTCCGGACGTGGCCAAAGCCAGCGCGCGCATTCAGCAGATTCAGACGCGCAAGTATTCGAACTTCCCGCCCCTCGAAAACAAGGACGTGTGGTGGTATAAGGTCCAAGGGGCCGGCTACTCCACGCAGCCGATCAAGATCAAGACAGAGGACTCGACGCTCTTCGAAGTCGTGCTGGCGGAATAGACCACAGAAAACATCGCTTTGTTTCACAGGCTTGTGACGCGCGCGGACGCCCTCGGGCGTCTGCGCGCGTCGCGGGCGTCCGCCTCCGTCTGCAAAGGACTCCCAATGCGCTTTGAGAAAACCCGCATTCCCGGCATTGTCATTATCGAGCCCGACGTGTTTCGCGACGCGCGGGGTTTTTTCCTCGAAACCTATCACCGGGACAAGTATCGCGACGGCGGCGTGGACGCCGTGTTTGTCCAGGACAACCAGTCGCGCTCGGTCAAGGGAACGCTGCGTGGGCTCCACGCCCAGCGCCAGCATCCGCAGGGCAAACTCGTGCGCGCCATCGAGGGCGAAATCTTCGATGTCGCCGTGGATTTGCGCCACGGATCGCCCACCTTCGGCCAGTGGGAATCGGCCGTGCTGTCGGCCGAAAACTTCCGCCAGATTTACGTTCCCCCCGGCTTCGCCCATGGATTCTGCGTCTTGAGCGATCTGGCCCAGGTCGAATACAAATGCACCGATCTTTACCGCCGCGACGATGAGTTCTCGATTCGCTGGGATGATCCTCGCATCGGCGTCCAATGGCCGGTGGCCTCCCCCCTGCTTTCGGACAAGGACCGGCGCGCCCCCCTGCTGGCCGAAGTCCTTGACTTGCTGCCCTCCGAAGGCGCATATTGTTTTTCCGGGGACGGGGAGTAGCATGGGCGGCGACGTCTGACCGGAGACGGCCGCAAACCCGCGCAAGACATTCACGGCCAGGCACGCCCCCTGCGACGAAAAATCTTCGACCCATGAATCTCATCGGACCCATCATTCTTATCCATCGATCGAGGCCCCTGAAATGAACACTATGATCGTCACCGGCGGCGCGGGTTTCATCGGCGCCAATTTCGTCCGGCACGCGCTGGAGCATACCGACGACCGCGTGGTCGTGTTCGACAAACTGACCTATGCGGGAAACCTGTGCAGCCTCGACGCGGTCAAGGACCACCCGCGCTACGCCTTCGTTCGGGGAGATATCGCCGACCGGCCCGCCGTCGAAGCGTTGTTCCGCGAATACGCGCCTGCGGCGATCATCAATTTCGCCGCCGAAAGCCACGTGGACCGCTCCATCGACGACCCGACGCCCTTCGTTCAGACCAACCTTGTGGGGACGTTTGTCCTGCTCGAAGTTTCGCGCAAGTTCCTGGCGTCGCAGGACGCGGCCACGCGCGAGCGGTTTCGGTTTCTGCATGTCTCCACTGACGAGGTCTATGGGACGCTGGGCGAAACGGGTCTGTTTTCCGAAATAACGCCCTACGCCCCCAACTCGCCGTATTCGGCCACCAAGGCCGGCGCCGATCATCTCCTCCGCGCCTATCACGAGACCTACGGCTTTCCGGCGATCATCACCAACTGCTCCAACAATTACGGCCCGTTCCAGTTCCCCGAAAAACTGATCCCCCTGACCATCCTGAATCTGGTCGAAGGCCGGCCCGTCCCGATCTATGGCGACGGCGGCAACGTGCGCGACTGGCTGTTCGTCGAAGACCATTGCGCGGGCATCCTGACGGCGTTGCGCAAGGGCGCGCCCGGCCAGAAATACAATATCGGCGGCGGCAACGAACGGACCAACCTGCACGTGGTGGACCGCATCTGCGCCGAACTCGAGCGACTGCGCCCGGCGGCTCAGAATCCGGCCTTGCGCGCCCAGGGAAAATCGCAATACGACCATCTGAAGACCTTCGTCGCAGACCGGCCGGGACACGACCGGCGCTACGCCATCGACGCCTCAAAAATCCGGCAGGAACTGGGCTGGGCGCCGCGGCACGATTTTGAGGCCGGCATCCGGCGAACGGTTCAATGGTATCTGGACAACCGCGCCTGGTGCGACCAAGTGTCAAAGGACAAGTATGACCGCCAGCGCCTGGGGATCACAATGGCCTAGGAACGCCGGAGACACGAACAGACACAGACGCATGGACAAAGGCGCGCTGACGCGACCGCAAGCCATCCCTTCCAAAGGACATCTTCAATGAAAGCCATCATGGTCATGTATGACTCGCTGCTGCGCCACTTCCTGCCCCCCTACGGGTGCGACTGGGTCCATGCCCCCAATTTCAAACGTCTGGCCGACAAGGCCGTCACGTTCGATCAGGCCTGGATCGGCAGCTTCCCGACAATGCCCACGCGGCGGGATCTTCATACCGGGCGCTACAGCTTTCTGCATCGCGGCTGGGGGCCGCTGGAGCCGTTCGACGACTCGATGCCCGAAATCCTCAAATGGCACAATGTCCATTCCCACCTGACCACGGACTGCTACCATTACTGGGAGGACGGCGGCCTGACCTACCACAGCCGCTACTGCACCTACGAGTTCAACCGTGGGCAGGAAGGCGACGCCTGGAAGGGAACCGTGGGCGTCTTCCGCAATCTGCCGACTGTCTTCGCCTATACGCGCCCGCAGGACGCCGCCAACCGCGCCTTCATCCAGCGCGAGGAAGACTGGCCGCAAAGCCGGACCTTTTCCCAGGGCATCGAGTTCATCCGGCGCAACCAGCGCGAGGACAACT